>Ga0078972_1003357_pt1 | contig 48290 bp, 43 predicted proteins | sample YelNatPaOPGAMG01_FD_67568 | JGI IMG/M metagenome (GOLD analysis project Ga0078972, IMG submission 67568) | Hot spring thermophilic microbial communities from Obsidian Pool, Yellowstone National Park, USA - OP-RAMG-01 (SPADES assembly) (version 2) | ecosystem: Environmental > Aquatic > Thermal... | reverse complement strand
GGGGGGGGGGGGGGGGGGGGGGGGGGGGGGGGGGGGGGGGGGGGGGGCGGCGCGGCGGGGGGGGGGGGGGGGGGGGGGGGGGCGGGGGGGGCGGGGGGCGCGTCGGATGCTCGGTCCGCGCACCCGTTGGTATGGCGCCCCCCGAATAGGGCCTTAACGGCGTTTGGAGAGCACCGTTTCCTCGTACTCCGCCACTTTTCCTAGCCAGTCGGGGCCCACGGGGGTGTGGGCCCGGAGGCAGAGTTGGTCCCAAACGGCGCTAAAGGGGAGGGTCTTGGCTTCCTCCATCAGGGCGAGGCGGTCGTGGTTCTTTCCCGCTTTTTCCGCTTCCACCAGGAGTTTGGTGGGTTCCAGGAGGGCTTCCAGCAGGGCCTTACGGATGGAGCGGCCACCGATGGTCCACGCGGCGATGCGGTTGATGGATGCGTCAAAATAATCCAGGGCGATGTGGACCCGGTCCAGGGCGTTCTGCCGTACCAGTTCCCGGCAGACGTCCCGAACTTCGTCGGAGTAGAGGGCCACGTGGTCCGAATCCCAACGGACTCCCCGGCTGATGTGGAGGAGGAGACCGGGGACGTAGAGCAGGAGGGCCGAGATTTTGTCGGCGATGGTTTCGGTGGGGTGGAAATGGCCCATGTCGAGGCAGAGCTTGAGTTGATGCTGTATGGCGTAGCCCAGGTAAAACTCGTGGGAGCCGACCACGTAGGCTTCGCTTCCGATGCCGAATAGTTTGCTTTCCACGGTATCCACCAGGGTGTGGGGGTCGTAGGTTTCAGAAAATATATCGTCCAGGGCTTCTTGGAGCCGGAGCCGGGGGGCGCTTCGGTCCGCGGGGAGGTCCTTGGACCCGTCGGGGATCCATAGGTTGTTTACCGCCCCCTGGCCCTGGGCGGCGCCGAGGGCGCTGGCGATGCGTCGGCTGGATTTCCCGTGGCGGATCCAAAAGTTCCGTACCGCCGGATCGGGGCTGGAAAGGGTGTACCCCGAGGCGGCCAGGGGGTGGGAAAAAAAGGAGGGGTTATAATCCAGGGCTATGTTCTTTTGTTTGGCCCAGTCCATCCAGGTTTTAAAATGTTCCGGTTCCAATTGGTCCCGGCTGACCTTTTTATTTCCCGTCTCGGCGTAGAGGCTGTGGAGGTTGAACCGGGAGGTTCCGGGGATAAGGGAAAAGGCGAATTCGGCGTCCGAGCGAAGTTCCGCGCCGTTACGGGCCCGGCCGGGGTAGTTCCCGGTGGCCAAAATGCCGCCGCCGGAAAGTTCCGTGGCCCCCTCAAAGCCCACCACGTCGTCCCCCTGCCAGCAGTGCAGAGAAACGGGGATGGCGAGGGCCCGCTGTATGGCCGCTTCCGTGTCGACTCCCACGGTAGCGTAGGCTTCCTGGGCGATTCCGTAGGCTTGGGCGATCTTTTGATCGTTCTGATAGGTTTTCATGGTTCGTATCCTCCTTTAGGTTTTTCCGTTACCCGCCGAGACTTGGGCTCGGTACCGTTCCACTTCCCAATTGTTGATAAAATCGATTTGATCGGGGGGCATAAACTGGGGTCCCCCAAAACTTTCGGTGTAACAGGCTACCTTGGCGGCGTCCACAAAGAGTTCTACCGCTAGGCGGGCCGCCTTTTCGGTATTTCCCAGGCCGAAGATGCCCAGACCCTGGAGGGCCACAATTTTGGGGGCCCGGCCGGTTTTTTTTACGGCGTCGGCCCAGGCGATCCGGATGGCCTGGGTTCGGTCTTCCCCGGCGCGATTTTCCACAAAGAGGGGGTCGCTACCGGCGTAGACGATGTGGTCGGGGCTGAAGGCGGAGGATACGGGGGCGAAGGCTCCCCGGCTGGCGGTAAGGGTCCCTATTTCCCGGTCCCGGTAAAAGCGGACCGCCGGGGTGGAAAAGGATTCCTGGGCCAGGCGGCGCAACTCTTCGGCGACCTTTTCCGAATCGGCGTACCGGTCCTGGACTTCCGTAATGTCGGGGCGACGGCGAATTTCCTTCCCTATGGTGTCCATAATCATTTTGTAGGTTTGATCGATCCCTTCGACCGTGTCGGCTCCCACAAAAACCCCGTGGTTTTGGAGGAATATGATCCGTCCTTCTACCCCGTAGGTTTGTTTATGCCGTTCCAAGGCGTCCTTTACCACCCGGGATAGGATGTAGCCGGGGTTCGTGGCGGGGATCCACAGGACCTGGGGGCCGAATAGTCGAAGGGCCGCCTGGGACCCCTGGCGGGAACAGGTGATGCCGTTGACCACCGACGGGTGGGTGTGGACCACGTAGGCGGTGGGAAGCATGTCGTGAAGAAGGGTTTCCACGCTGGGTCTCTTGTGTTCTTCCCCCTTTTGTCGGGCGGCCATCAGGTCCGCCAGGACGTGCCGTTCCCGTTCTTCCGGGTCGGCGGGGTACTGTTTGCCCCAAATGGCGGATAGCCGTTTCCGATCCATTTTGACAAACCCCTCGGCCTGGATGTCCGCCAAGGAGGTTCCCGATCCCTTGATATAGAGGGTGTCGGCGTCCTTAAAGGAGGTGTTCCCCCCGCCGGCGATTACGTATTCCGGGTCCGCGCCGTAGCGGCGGGACAGTGTAACGATAGAATCTAAACTCATAGTATTCCTAGTATTATCCCGTTCTTCTCCTTCGTACATGGACAAAATTGGTAAAAATGATGGATTATTACGGTATGGAAGAACGGGATTTTGCCACCTACTTGACCTATAGCGACGAGGATGAAAAGTGGCAGTTGGTCTGCGTGGACGCGGGTTTCGCTGAGGTGCCCCCCCATAGCCCCTACCCGCCGATGGGGGGGGATCATCCGGAGGCCTATAGGGCCGTGGCGACGGGCCGTACGGTAAAGGAATACCAGCTGGTCTACATTACCCAGGGGAAGGGACGGTTGAAGGCCTCGGGGATCGATGACATCGTCCTGGGCGAAGGTTCGGTGATCCTGGTGTTTCCCGGTCTGCGGCATGCCTACAGTCCCGATGTTGAAACCGGCTGGACCGAACGCTGGGTGGGCTTTAAGGGAGCCTGGGCGGACAACCTGCGAAAATCGGGCCTTATTTCCCCGGCCCTTCCCCTATTCAACGCCGGGCTGGACCAGAAGCTTCTGGAACTTTTTGAGGAACTGTTTGAAGAGGTTCGGGAACAGCGGCCCCGGTACCAAATGCGAAGCGCGGCCCTGATTATGGGGATCCTGGCCCACCTGTTGGCAAAGCCCGAGGCGGGGGAGGGGGGGGGCGGCGAGGCCCTGCTGGTGCGCCGATCCAAATTTATTATGGCCGAACACATTTACGGGAACATCTCCATGGAGGCTATAGGGGAAAAATTGGGGGTAAGTCAAATCCGGTTTTACGAGGTTTTTAAGGCCTATACCGGGATGACCCCGTACCAATACTTTATCCAGCTAAAAATTAACAGGGCCAAGGAACTGCTCGCGGTAGACCGTTGTACGGTTAAGGAGGCGGCGTTTCGGCTGGGCTTCGAGGACCCCTTTTACTTTAGCCGCCTTTTTAAAAAGAAAACCGGCGTAACCCCCTCACGGTGGCGGTAGGGCGGGCTTCCGCGGGCAGGCGGTCCGCTGGGGGCAGGCGGTCCGCCGGGGAACGGACGAGGGGGCCGGTCTATGGGGTCCCACAGGCTCCTAGTCCATGTGGAACATTTCTTCCAGGGGGTCGGTTACCGGCGATTCGTCGGCGTTGGTTTCCATCAGGTCTTTCATCCTGTGCCACCATTTTTTGACCACCGGTAGCTGGGGCAGTTCGGCGTCCGTCGCGTCGTCGGCCAAATACTGGAAGGCAAAGAGGGTGTAGGTTTTTTTGTCCAGGTAAATGGAATAATCGGAAATACCGGCCCTGCGAAGTTCGGCCTTTAATTCGCTCCAAATTTCGTCGTGCCGCTTTTTGTACTCCCCCTCCTTTCCCGGTTTTAACCGCATGGCGAAGGCGTTTCTTTTCATACCGTTCCTCCCTGTTTTTTAAAGAGCCGTTTCCGCTGATCCAGCCGTTTAAAGGTCTCCGGGAGGACCACCGCGACGATAAGCAGGGCTCCGGTGACCAGGTTCATAACCCGGCCGGGTACGTTGATAAGGCCCATGCCGTACTTCAGGTACCCTAACAGCAGGTTAGCCACCACGACTCCGTAAATTCCGCCGAAGCCCCCGGTAATGGCAACCCCACCCAGGACTACGCTGGTAATGGCGTCCAGCTCCAGGCCCGAGGCGATATTGGGCCGGGTGGACCCGATGCGGCTTACCAGAAGTACCGCGGCGATTCCGCTGAACAGGCCCGCCCAGCTGAAGATGATGAACCGAAGTCGCCCCACGTTAATTCCCGAAAATTTGGACGCCACGGGATTCCTGCCCAGGGCGTAGACTTTCCGGCCAAAGGTGGTCCGGTGAAGCAGGATCCCCGTTCCAACCGCTAGTAGGAGAAATAGAACCAATTCAAAGGGGATGGGGGTTCCGCTGATGTACCCTTGACCAAAAAATTCAAAATCGACGGGATATTTGGTATACGCCTGGTCCCCTAGTACTGCCTGGGAAATACCCCGGAATAGGGATTGGGTTCCAATGGTTACGGCGATGGCGGGGATATCAAAACGGGTAATCAGGTACCCGTTGAGCATTCCCGCGATAAGGCCAACCCCCAGTCCGATCAGGACGAGCCCCGGGGTGCCTACCCCCGCCTGGGCGGCGCCCCCGATAGCCAGAGCAGAAAGGGCTATGATCGACCCGACGGAAACGTCGATATCCCCGCATAGAATAATGAACAGCATTGGAAGGGCGACGATGGCCTTTTCCATAAAGTTGAAGGTGGTATCTAAAAGATTGCGGGTATCCAGGAAGTAGGGGGATACAAAGGAACCCCCTACCATGATGGCTATAAATATCAGCGTCAGGATCGAATCCCAACTTTTTAAAAACTTGCCCACCCGGCCCGCGCTTACTAAGCTCCGGCCTTGGGCTGTTTGAATTCCGACGTTGCTCATACCAAGTTCCTTTTCGCGAGCATTTTATGACGGTTTCGCCGGTCCACCAGCGTGTTGGCCACGATGGCCACCAAAATCGCTAAGCCCTGGATGCCCATCTGGAAAAAGGGAGAAAGGTTCACTTCGGTCAGGGCGTTGTACAAAAGCCCCAGAAAAAAGGCCCCCAACACTACCCCCACCATGGTTCCCGAACCGCCTAGAACGGAAACCCCACCGATGACGCAGGCCGCCACCGCTTGCAGTTCGTACCCCAAGGCTGTATCGTTCTGGGCCGCCGCGTACCGGGTAACGTAGAGCAGTCCCGCTAAACCAGAAATGGCTCCGCTGAGGGAAAAGGCGATAAAGTCGACCCGTTCTCCCGAAAGGCCTACCAAACGGGCCGCGGGCCGGTTCCCTCCCACGGCGTAGATGGCCCGGCCTGTTTTACTGTAGGTAAGGAACAGGCCCACCAGGACGATAGTGATGGTCGTATACCAGAGGATCCCCGATATCCCCAAAAAGGGATTGTGGGGAATGGACACAAAGATACTGGACATTTCGTGGGCGCTGACCCATTGGCCCCCCGATACGACAAACACAAGGGCCCGGTAAATGGCGATGGTTCCCAGGGTGGCGATGATGGGGGGGATTTTTAGAGCCCCTACCAAAATACCGTTAAAGGCTCCGAGGGCCAGCCCTATGGCCAGGGTGATCAGGAGGACCACCACAATGGGGAGGTTGGGTTCCCGAATATTTAACATGGACACGAGCATCCCCGTAAAGGCCATGGTGGAAGGAATGGACAGGTCAATACCGCCGGTGAGGAGTATCAAAAATTGAGCCGTGGAAGCGAGCATCAATACGGCCGTATCGTTCAAGATATCGTACATATTGCTCCCCGTGGCGAAACGGGGAGACCGAAGACTTACCAATATAATAAAACCAACAATAATAAGGGCCAGGGTGGTTTCTCGGCGTTTTAAAAACTTTCTCATGGTGCTCCCACCTCCTTGGTACGAACGGCGCCGCCCATGGCGGTTCGCATAATAAGCTCCTCGTTAAAATCCTTTCTTAAAAATTCTCCGGCGATCCGCCCTTCGTACATCACGATAACCCGGTCGCTCATGCCCATTATTTCTGGAAGCTCCGAGGACACCATGATGATAGCCAAGCCTTGGCCCGCTAGATCGGAGATAATTCCATGGACGCTGGATTTGGTAGCCACGTCGATACCCTTGGTGGGTTCGTCGAGGATTAAAATGGTGGGATTCGCGGCCAACCACTTGGCCAAAACCACCTTCTGCTGGTTTCCCCCCGAAAGGGTTTGTACGTCGTAGCCTATCCCCGCGGCTTTTACTTCCAATTTTTGGGCGTACCGCTGGGCCACGGCCGCTTCCCGTTTGGGGTTCAAAAACCCGTTGCCGCTGAGGGCATCGATCTGGGGGAGGGTGATATTATCGGCAATGGACATGGCCAGAACCGCCCCTTGCCGTTGTCGATCCTCGGGAACGTAGACGATCCCTTCCTTGATGGACGCTTCCGGGCTTTGGAACCGTTTTGGCTTACCGTATACAAGGATTTCTCCCCCATCCAAGGCTTCCACCCCGATCAACGCCCGCATTACCTCGCTCCGTCCCGCCCCTATAAGGCCAAAAAACCCGAGTATTTCTCCCCGGTGCACCTGGAAGGATATATCCTTAAAAATGCCGGTTTGGTAAAGAGCTCGGGCTTCCAGGACCACGTCTCCGATAACTGCTTCTTTTTTGGGGAATAGTTGATCCACGCTCCGGCCTACCATCATTCGGATGAGTTCATCTTCCTTGGCGGCTTTCATGGATCCTTCGCCTATATATTTTCCATCCCGTAATACGGTGTAGTAGTCGGCGATTTCAAAGAGTTCCTCGAACTTATGGGAAATAAAAACGATGGCCACCCCGGTATCCCGTAATTTTCGCACCAGATCTAGGAGCTCCTCCGTTTCGCGAATAGTAAGAGCGCTGGTGGGTTCATCCATTATTAAAATCCGGGCGTCCTGAGAAAGGGCCTTGGCAATTTCTACCAAATGACGTTCTGCGGTGGAAAGGTCCTTTACCAGGGCGTGGGGGTCGATTTTCATACCTAAACTTTTTAATAATTCCGCAGTTTTGGTCCAAACGGAGGACCAGGAGAGGGGTTTAAAGGGGGAGAAGGCAGGCCAACGCAGGGTAGGAGCGTGCCCAATAAAGATATTCTCCGCCACCGAAAGCTCCCCGAACATGGCGGTTTCCTGGTGGATCACCGCTATTCCCTGTCGCTGGGCCTCCTGGGGGGACTTAAACTCCACCGGTTTACCCTGGTACGCGATGGTTCCCCCGCTGGGGCGGTAGACTCCGGTCATAATTTTTACCAAGGTTGACTTACCCGCCCCGTTTTCCCCAATCAGAGCGTGAACTTCCCCGGGACGGATAGTACATTGGACGTCATCCAGGGCTTTTATACCCGGAAAATACATGGAAATATGGCGCAATTCCATGATGGGTTCTTGCATGGTTTTCCTCTATAGCTGGAATAAAAGGGCTTTTGCTAAAAAATACCCGGGGAGAACGACTTCCCCCCGGGCGCTAGTACCAGAACGGTTTAGAACATGGCCGCGAATTTCGCGATATTATCCTTGGTGAAGGTGAAGGGTTTGCCCATGATAGCCTGTCCACCGGGACCAACTTCGATGGTACCCATGCGTCCCGCGGAGATCTTATCTCCCACCGCGCCGGTGTTCTTACCCTTGACGATATTGTACAGGATATAGGTGGAAGTGTAGCCCAGATCGATGGGGTTCCAGAGGGCGATGGCCTTAGAAACACCGCTTTCCACGTAGGCTTTCATTTCCGAGGGCAAACCGAGGCCCGTCAGTTGAATTTTGCCCGTTAAACCCTGGTCTTGGATGGCCTTGGCGGTGGCGGCGACGCCGACGGTGGTCGGGGAAATAATACCCGCCAGGTTCGGATAGGATTTAAAGAGCCCCAGAGCTTCCCGGTAGGACTTATCCGAGGAATCGTCCCCGTAAACCACGGATACCAACTTCATATCCTTGCATTTGGGGTTTTCCTGGATTTCCTTTTTCATATAATCGATCCACGCGTTTTGGTTCGTGGCCTGGGCCGTGGCGGAAAGGATGGCGACTTCGCCCTTCCAGCCGATCAATTCACCCATCAGGTCCATTTGACTGCGCCCGATGAGTTCGGTGGCCGAGGGAGCCAGGTGGAGGATTCGTCCGCCTTCGGCGATTCCAGAATCGAAGGATATAACCTTAATTCCCTCTTGCATGGCCTTTTTCGCCGCAGGAACCAGGGCATCCTGATCGTTTGCTGAAATAGCGATGGCGTCCACCTTGGTGGCGATGAGGTTGTTGATGATTTCGATCTGTCCTTCAGCGGTGGCGGAACTGGGACCTTGGTAAATAATCTCCACGTCCCCCAATTCCTTAGCGGCCTCGTTCGCCCCGTCTCGGACGGCTTCGAAGAAGCCATTTCCCAGGCTCTTTACCAGAATGGCGATGCGCACCTTTTTAGCCGTACCGGCACTTTTGGTGTCTTGGGCTCCGTTCGCGAATAGGGTCGCGGCGGAAAGGGCCATCGCCAGGGCGATGACCGTGGTAGCGGTTCGTTTCATAGGGATCCTCCTGCGTGATTTTCTATTGGACCCGGCGGTCCAACGGTTATTCCAGTATGGGGCCCCCTAGGGGAATCGTATACGATAGAAATCTACGGACTATAGGCAGGAATTCTACGATTTTTTTACGTTCCCCCGGTTTTGCTTGTCCTCTGCGGGGGAAAACCCAAAACGATGCCGGTACAACCGGGCAAAGTGTCGTTCGCTTCCGTAGCCCACCGCCCAAGCGCTTTCCTTGACCGATTTTCCGGACCACAACAGTTCCCGGGCCCTTTGAAGTCGGAGTTCGGTAATATACTCGGTAAACGTCGTACCGGTTTGCCGATGAAAAAGAAAGGAAAGATAATTGGGGGTAAAACCCAGATCCCGAGCGGCCGTGGCCAGGGTAATCCCTTCGAACCCGTGGCGCTGGAGGTACGCCTTGATCGACTGTACCACCGGTTTTTGGTCTGTGGGGGTCGCGTTTTTAGGTGCGATAGACGGATGAATCAGGCGGCTCCAAAGGGGAGCATCAAAAACCCGTTTCCACCCCTGGGGCCAGAAATCCGGGGCGTCCGTATCCCCGGAGGAGGGTGAAAAAAAGGAACAGCCCAACGCGGATTCGAGGTACCGCAGAAATAGCCGGGATTCTTCCGTTCCCGTTTGTACCAACAAAGCCTGGGTGTCGATTAAAAGGGCGGGTACCCTTTGTAGGTCTCCCCGAAGAATTCCCTCCATTAACCGGGAAAGTTCTTGGGCGGCGTGGAGGATAGTAGCAGGATACCGTTGGATCAAGGTTTCCGCTTTTTGGGAAGAAAGCAGGAGGGCCGGCATAAGGGGTCGGTATGCCACAAGGGACCGCAGGGTTTCCATCCGCTCCTCCTGGGCTTCCCAGGTCCCGCAGGGTTCCCCCATGATCCCCATAACCCGGAGGGACCCCGCCGTTTCCGTTTTCAGGGACCCCAAAAGGGCGTATACCCCGTTCCAAAAACCTATGGCTTTAGCCATCCGTTCGGGGTACCGGCTTCCCTCGGAAACCACGCCCAAGCCTTCAAGGGTCAGGGGCAGGGTTCCGTCCCGAAGGGCCGCTAAAAAGGTTCCATCGTAGGTTTGTGAAAGTCGTTCCGAAATTAGGTCCCTTAAACGTTCGGAGGAAGGCTGACCATCGATGGCAAAAACAAGGGGTATAAACAGGTCCCCCCCTTCTCCATTTTCCCGCTCCAGAGAAATCGGAGGACCAGGATTAAATAATCGTTGATTTCCCAGGACACCCTTGGAAGTCCAAAACCTTTCAAAGGCGGTAATGCGCTCCCTTTTTTTAAGAACCACCCGGTGTTGAATTTTTTCCAAGAGTTCCTTCGTTTCTTCCAAGGATGGAGGTTTCAGCGCGTATCCCAGGGCTCCCAGGGCCAACGCTTCCCGGGCGTAGGCGAAGTCCGAGTAGGAGCTTAAGACCCCCCAGCTTACGTCGAACCCCTCATTCTGTAGTTCCTTTATGGCGGCTAATCCGGTTTTTTTGGGCATCCGCACGTCTACCAGGGCCCCATCGGCCCGGCCCTGCCGAACCAGGTTGACCAATTCTTCCCCGTTGGCCGCTTCGATCACCGTAATGGAGGGATCGGATTCCATGATCAGACTGCGAAGGTGAAAGCGGACCAGGGGCTCGTCATCGGCGATGATTAACCGCATCATCATGGGACCTCCGGAATCGAAAGTGTGACGGTGGTTCCCCGGCCGGGTTCGGAGGAAAAAAGGCATTGGACTTCCCCGCTTTTTTGTCCCCCGCCGTACGCCAATCCAAGACGGCGTTCCACGTTGAGGATCCCCACCCCCTTGGGGGTTTTTTCGATGTCAAACCCCACCCCGTCATCGCTGATCGTCAGAATTAAATATCCCCGACCCGATCGATCTTCCCGTTTGGCGAAAACCCGGAGGGTTCCCGGCTCTCCCAGGGGTTCAATCCCGTGGATGATGGCGTTTTCTACCAGGGGTTGGAGGATCAACTTAGGAACCCTCCAGCCCCATAATTCCGGATCCCCCTGGATATTCCAATTCAGACGATCCTGGAAACGCATTTTTTGCAGTTCACAGTACCGTCGAGCAAACTCCAGTTCATCCTCCAACGTGGAATCTTCCCGGTGGTCCACCGTGTACCGTAGCAGTTCCTTAAGACTGATGATAGCTTTTTCTAGGGTATCCCGTTGACCCATCCGATTGAGGGCCGCGAAGGATGAAAGGACGTTGTAAAGAAAGTGGGGCTGAACCTGGGACTGGAGGGCCAGGTATTCGGCCTTTTGCTGTTCCACCAGTTCCCCGTAGGTCGCCGCGTTATCCGCCACCAATGCGGCGAACTCCAGGTAGTTTTCAAAGCGGATTAGGTCCAAATCGTTGAATAAACCCCGGGTATGGATGATCACCAGAAGGCCGAATTTTCTCCGCGATCCCCCCAGGACCCCCGCCATAAGGTCCCGGTTCCCCGTTCTCCCGTCGTTGATAACGCAGATCGTACCGTTTTTATCCAGGGCTTCCAAAGCGGCGAAGAGGGCAGGGGAGTTCTCCCGCACATCGAAGTCCGTCGTGGCGTACCGTAGCCGGATTTGACCGTTTTCTCGGACCACCAGGGCCGCCGAGTCTGCGTCGACCTCCTGTTGGGCCCCCCGAACTATCGACTGGAGAACCCGGTCTATCATAGCTTCCAACGCCGTCGGAGAGCCGTTTGAGTCCCGCCGTTCGGAGTTGAGGGCCGTGTCGGCCACGGCTTTTGCCAGGGCTACCATGGACGCCAGGTTCGTTTTTAGGGCCCCGGTGTAGCGGTTGAAACTTTCGGCCAAATCTTCGAACTCGTCCCGGCTTTCGAAGCGCAGGGGCGTGGAAAAATCTCCCGCCGAAACCCTCTGCAGGGCGAGACCCAATTTTTGTAGCCTCCGAACGATCCGGGAAGAAAACAGCAGGGTGATAAGGGTCGCCAATAGGGCCGTGCCTATGCCCAGGATCATCAGGGATCGTAAAAGATCCCGTCTAACCTGAGCTGCCTCTTTGGAAAGGCTCTCTATAAAATAATTTAGGTAACTTTCAAAACTGTTGGCCAAGTAGTAGGAGGTTTGTCGGGCCTCGTCAAAAAGGGCGATCAGTTGGCTGTCGCTGGACCTCTGGATACGGATATACAGATCCTCTCCCAAAAGACCCGCGTCCCGAATAGCCCACAGTCGTCCCTGTAGGCTATCCAGTTTGTTAAAGGCCTTTTGGCTCATGATTTGGGCCGTATCGTGTTCGTTTTTCAGTACCCCCCGGTGAACCAGGTCGAGCAGGGTGGGGTCGTTCATAAACTGATCGAAGAGTTTTTTAAACCGATCCGCCTCTTCCACCCAGGAATTAAGGGCCTTTGTGTAGGGATCAAAGTACAATACGTCCTTAAGGTTGGCGTAGGTGTCCGGGGCGAAGGCCCCAATCATCACGTCCTTGGTGATGGTCCGTACCCGGCGGGATTGGCTTAAAAGGGTGTCCCCTAAATTTACGGAGGCGCTTATTTTTTCCAGCCGTGAGAGGGTTCCCAGGGAAAGAACCACCACCGAAACCACGCTGGTAAAAATAAGGGTGTAAATGCCAATAAATTTATACCGTAACCGCATATAACCGTACCGATTTCCACCGCCAAAGGATGGGTCCCCGCTGGGCCTTCTGTTCAAGCAGTACCCGGAGTTGGTTCATCTTCTCTTCCCCCAGTCCTTGTACGAGGGCCTGGGCCCAGGGGGAGCGCCCTGGATCAAACCAGGGGGTAAGATCGGCCTTCGTCAGGAGCCGGTACTCCTGCCGGTCCAGGGTTTCGGTTCGGACCGAATAGCCCTCCCTCTGGAAGGCGGTTTCCAGGTCCCCGCCTTCCCAGGTCCAGGGGCGTTCATTCCCCTGATTATCCTCGGGGGCCTTCCGCCCGTCCCGCAGGGGGGGCTTGAAAAAGTCGCTCTCCAGCTCCGCCAGCTCCCCAGAGAGGGTTTCCGCCCCCCTTTCGTCCCCTAACAGGGCGGAGATCCGTTGGCCATAGAGGGGAGGGTTGACTAAAAGGGATACGGCCCCACCACCCACCAGGAGATCCCGAGCCCCTTGGGCGAAGGTAGCGAATTCCCTAAGCCCCGCGGTCCCCCGGCGCCAGGGGTTACGAGCCATCAGGAGCTCGAAGCGGTCGCATTGGAAAAACTCGGCCGCCTCTTGACGGTCCGGCAGGGGAAAGGAGGGGCGGGTCGGCGGAATCAGGGCGATTCGGGGGCGTTCCACCGGGTCCAGGGTTTCCGCCAGTTGTTCCAGGGTTTCCTTCGCCCCCCGGGACCCCACCGTCAGGGCCGCCAGCCCTTCGGGGACCCGACGCAGGGCCTCCCAGAGGAGGAGCCCATCGTCCCCCCCAAGGATCAATATCCGGTGGTGCCGTTGGATGGCCGTAGACTGGAAGAGGGCCTCCCGGTCCGCCAACAGCAGGGCGCTCCGGTTCGATTCCAGCCGCTTGTACCACCCCTCCCGGCCCTTGGCTTGGGCCGACCAGCTGAGCAGTTCCCCATCCTGGGCAGTCTCCTGCAGAAGCAGGGCGGTTTGCAGTTCCTTTCGTTGAAGTATTTGTTGGCGGAGCTGACCCTCGTACCCGATTTCCGAGGGGGTGTAGAAGGTGCGCCCCCTGAGGGCCCAGGGCAGATACTGCTGGGCAGTCCAGTGTTCCCGGTACGCGTGGGGGTACTGGTACCCTTCCCCGTGACCAAACCCCTCCTTGTCCCGGCTTGGATCCCGCAGATGGTTGGGCACCTCCGCATCCTCCGCCTCCACCGCCTTAAGGGCGTCGAAAAAGGCCAGGGCGGAGTTGGACTTGGGGGCCGTGGCCAGGTACAGGGCCGCCTGGGCCAGGGGAAAGTTTCCCTCCGGAAAGCCGATCCGGTCAAAGGCTTCGGCGCAGGAGGTTACCACGGTGATCGCCCGGGGATCCGCCAAACCCACGTCCTCGGAGGCCAGAATGATCATTCTTCTGAATATGAACGACGGGTCCTCCCCCGAGCGGACCATTTTGGCCAGCCAGTAGAGGGCCCCGTCGGGGTCGCTCCCCCGGAGGCTTTTGATAAAGGCGCTGATGGTGTCAAAGTGATAATCCCCGTCCCGATCGTAGAGGACCGCCCTCTTTTGGATGCTCTCTTCGGCGGCCTGAAACGAAACCCGAATCTCGGCGCCCTCTTCGGGGGGCCAGCGGGGGGGCGTGGTTTCCACCGCCAGTTCCAGGGCGTTTAAAAGGCTCCGGGCGTCCCCGGCGGCCACCTGTACCAGGTGCTCCAGGGCCCCCGCTTCGAAGCGGACATCCCAGCGGCCGTAGCCCCGCTCCTTATCCGCCAGGGCCCGGCGGGCGGTCTCCATCAGGTCCTCCGCCGTAAGGGCCTTAAGCTGGAAGATGCGGCTCCGGCTTACCAACGCCCGGTTTACCTCGAAAAAGGGATTTTCCGTGGTGGCCCCGATCAGGATGACCGTGCCGTTCTCCACCCAGGGCAGGAGGGCGTCCTGTTGGGCCCGGTTCCACCGGTGAACCTCGTCCACAAAAAGGATGGTCCGTTGGCCGTGGAGCTTCCGCCGTTGTTCCGCCCGTTCCACCGCTTCCCGGACGTCCTTAACCCCCGTCAACACCGCGTTGAGGCTTTCGAAGGCGCTCCGGGTGCTCCGGGCTATCACCCGGGCCAGGCTCGTTTTGCCCGTCCCCGGGGGACCGTAAAAAATTACCGAAGAAAGACGATCCGCCTGGATGGACCGGCGCAACAGCCGTCCCGGTCCCACGATATGGTCCTGTCCGACCACCTCGTCCAGGGTTCGGGGCCGCAGACGGTCCGCCAGGGGCCCCGAGGTCTCCGCCTCCAGTCGGGCGGAATCGTCAAAAAGATCCGCCAAGCCGGGCCATCCCTAGTCCTGGGCGTTCCATTCGTTGTTTCGGTACGCCCACAGACCGTAGAGGTTGGTGGACGCGAAGAGGGTTCCGTCGATTAGAGGAGACTGAAACAGCTGGTTCACCAGCTTTTTACCCAACGACGCGGCGTACTTGGCGTTGTCGGTCACCGTGGTGGGGCTCCCGTTCCCCGGGGATTGGAGGCTCGGGGCGCTTCCCACCGTCCCACTGGAAAGCACAATTTCCATGTACCCGTTGGAGTAGATCCCGCTACTGCCACCCAACAGCAGGAGCTGGTTGGCCCCGTACGTCGCTAACGCCAGGGCGCCGTCGAACTTGTAACTGTTGCCGCTAATGTAGGGGGCAAAATTCGTCGAGTCTCCCGCGATCAGGTATCCCCCGTTGGAGTTGTGCCGCCCCACCGCCACGATTTGTCCAGTCAGGGCGATAAGCCCGTTCAGCGAATAGTTTGATGGGGTGGTCCCGGATATCGCGGTGGCGGTAGTTAATGCGCCCACGGTAGTGCCGCAGAAAATTCCAAGGCTGGCGGTAGCCACGTAGTAGTTTGAATCTGTGTTGTAGTATACCGCCCCCACCAGGGCGCCCCCGGAGCCGAGGCCCGTTTTAACCGACGTCAAGTTCCCGCTGGTATCAGAGAAAATTCCGTAGGTAGCCGTGGACCCGGTGGGGTGGGCCCCCACGAACAGGGTGTCTTTAGACCCGTAGATGCTGTCGATAAAGTCGTAACCGGAATACTTGGTTACCTCGGCCCAGGTTGTACCGTCGGTGGTTTTCCAGAGATGCGTGGTGGTACTGCTGGTGCCGTCTACCGTCAGGGCGTACAGGAACGTAGTCCCGATCCCGGTGGTGGCCGCCAGGTCCCGGACGGTCCCCGAGGGCTGGGCCGCCCTGGTCCAAGACGCTCCATCGTAGCTCCAAATATTGCCGTTGGCGATGTACAGACGGTTCGTTACCGTGAACAAGACCATTTTAGAGGGGCTCCCCGGGATAATAGGGTCTTTGGGGGCCACCTCTTTGGAAATGTCGAAGAAGAGGGGGCTCTGGGAGCAGGAGGCAAACAGGGCGGCGGCCGTAAGGACTGCGGCGATGAGGAAGGCCAGGGAAGGGCTGGCGAAACGGCCCCGGGGGGGCCAAAGGTTTGGCTGTTTCATTGATAGGAACTCCATTAAAAGTGATACCGGGCGGCGAGGCTAATGTCCAGGAAATTGCCGTAGGTGTTCTGGGAAGAATCGCTGAGCCACTGGGGAACCCACCACCATCCGGTGCTAAGGCCAAAGGACCATTCGGGGGAAAAGCGCCAGTATACCGCCGCAGAGGGCTTTAAAAAGAGGCCAAAATACCCCTCGTTCAGGTACCCCTCCGACGCCGCCCCCACCGTTAGGGAAAGGGGGAACTCAAAACGGCCGGCGATAAACTGGTAGGTAGCCCGGAAGCCGAAGGGGATCATATAGAGCATATTCTTTCCCAGGGTCCCGGCGAACATGCCCCCCACTTCCCCGCCCAGGGATACGTTGGAATTGATAAAATAATTGTAGTTTAAATACCCCGTTCCCCCGACGTTCAGGTTGCTGGAGAAGGTCCCCGAGGAACCGAAAAAGACCGTGGGGATAATGGTTCCCAGGGAGATGACGAAGGTCTGGTCCCCCTTGTTGTACAGCGAGGGCCGAACGCCGCTCCAGTCGGATTGGATGGGCGCCCCGCCGCCGGTCCCTCCGTTGCCGCTCCCCGCGGTACCGCCATCGCCGGCCCCCGACCCTTCCTGGGGGGCCTCCGGAGCCGCGGGGGGCTTTTGGTCCGTCGTTTGGGCGACCAGGGCTCCGGAAGAAAGGGCCAAAAGGCTAAGGGTGAAAAAAATCGAAAGGATTGGCCGTATATTTCTATATGTCATTGTTACGCTCCATGCTAAAGTACCTAAGGGTACTTATACCCGAAAGGCCGGACCCTTGCAACGTCCGCTCCCCCCCCTTGTCGGTGGAATCCCTTGAGCCGAGTTCGGCCCCTGTGATACCCTACAAACTACCACAACGTAGCACAACAAACGACTAAGATTAAGGTTACCGGGGGAATTGCCATGTCAGCTATTATAATAGACGGAAAAGCCGTAGCCCAAAGGGTCCGCGAAGACGCGGCCCGCCGTACCCAGGCCCTGGTGGAACGGGGGGGCGTCCAGCCCTGCTTGGCGGTTATCCTGGTGGGAACCGACGGGGCCAGCGTTTCCTATGTAACGGCTAAAGAGAGGGCCCTCGCCGAAGCGGGGATGGCCAGCCGGGATATCCGCCTGGACGGGGATACGTCGGAAGCCCAGCTCCTTTCCCTGATCGATACCCTCAACCGGGATCCCCTGGTTCACGGAATTCTGGTACAACTACCCTTACCCTCCCATATGGATGAGGATCGGGTTATCATGGCCATAGACCCGGAGAAGGATGTGGACGGTTTTCATCCCATTTCCGTGGGAAACCTGGTGATAGGCCGACCGGGTTTTTTGCCCTGCACCCCCCACGGGGTTTTGGTGCTTCTCCAGGAACTGAAAATCCCCACCAACGGCGCCCACGTGGTCATAATCGGGCGGTCCAATATCGTGGGCAAACCCCTGGCCAACCTGTTTACCCGCCGTTCCGTCAACGCCACCGTCACCGTCTGCCATACGGGGACCCGGGACCTGGCTGAACACACCCGGCGCGCGGATATTCTGATCGCCGCGGCGGGCAAACCGGGCCTGGTTACGTCGAATATGGTCAAAAATGGGGCCGTGGTGATCGACGTGGGGGTCAATCGCTTGGAAGACCGGACCGCCAAAAGGGGGTATCGCCTGGTGGGGGACGTGGACTTTGACGCCGTAGCCTCGGTGGCCTCCTACATAACCCCGGTGCCCGGGGGGGTAGGCCCCATGACCATCGCCATGCTCCTGCAAAACGTGGTCCAGGCGGCGGAAAACCGGATGGCCCCCCGGTGATCGACGTCCAGAACCAGGAGGACCACCGGGACGTCCCCCTGCACAAGGTGGGTATCAAGGGGGTCCGGTACCCCATCCGGGTGTTGGACCGGGCCAAAGGTGTCCAGTACACCACCAGTACCGTGGATCTCTCCGTGGACCTGCCGCGGCACTTTAAGGGTACCCACATGAGCCGGTTTATCGAGGCCCTGCAGAGGCACAGCGACGACCTTTCCATGCCCCGGTTTCTCCGGATGCTCTCGGAAATTCGGTCGGATCTGGACGCCGAATCGGCCTTTGGGTCCATCGCCTTTCCCTACTTTATCGAAAAAGAGGCCCCGGTTTCCCATTTGGGGGGTGTCATGGCCTACGATTGCCGCTACGAGGGTATGGTAAACTCCCAATCCCACCATTTTACCGTTTCGGTGACCGTTCCCGTGACCACCGTCTGTCCCTGTTCCAAGGCCATCAGCGACCGGGGGGCCCACAACCAGCGGGGGGTGGTTACCGTTAAGGTCGAATTGGGCCCCTTTTTCTGGATCGAAGACCTTATCAGTATCGTTGAAAAATCCGCATCCAGCCCTGTTTATACGCTTTTAAAGCGGGAAGATGAAAAATTTGTCACCGAGCAGGCCTACGACAACCCTAAGTTTGTTGAAGATTTAGTTCGGGATGTGTATATTGGAATTAAGGACCTCCAACGGTTTCCGCGCTTCTCCGTGGAGGCGGAAAACTTTGAGAGCATCCACAATCACAGCGCCTTCGCGTACGCCGAGTACGGTCCGGCGCCCTAAGGAGTAGGTTATGAACGATATGGTTCCCACGAGCGTTTTAGCGAAGCAGGGAGTTGCCGCGGTGGGTGGCATCGCCGGGGGCATTGGTCTGGTAATTTTAGGAGGGCTTCCTTCAATAATCGGTGTTGTGGCCGGTGCGGTGGTGGGCCTTGTGGGCTTGGGAGCCCTTTCTTCCCACGACCCGGCGGATAAACGGGCGGGGTTCATCGCCGCCGCGGCGGGGGGGCTTACCATCCTCTCTAAAATTGGCATTTTTTCCCATTTGGCGGGTACTTTTTTAGGAATCGCCACGGTGGGCCTCTTCGGTGTGGGCATTTGGAATGCCTTTAAATTCGTTAGGGGATTAAAGAGCCGCGCGTGACGTATTTCTTTGAAACCTACGGATGCCAGATGAACGTGGCCGAATCGGCGGCCCTGGCCTTGGTGCTCCAGGAGCGGGGTTGGACGGGGGCGCCTTCGGCGGAAACGGCGGATCTGGTACTCCTCAACACCTGCTCGGTCCGGGCCACCGCGGAAAAGCGCGTGTTTGGGCGTCTAGCCCAGTACCAGGCTCAAAAAAAAGAGCGGGCCTTTACCCTCATTCTGGCCGGTTGTATGGCCCAGCGGCTGGGGGATACCATTAAGGAAAAATACGGCGCCGTGGATTACGTCATGGGTACCGCCGCCCGGTCCACCTTCCCCCTCATCCTAGACGCGGTAGAGCGGGGGCGGCCCTACGTTCCCACGGACGAGACTCCGATCTTCTCTTTTTCCTCCTCCCACCTGGAGGAGGGCCAGTTTCGAAGCTTTGTCCCCATCATGCACGGCTGTGATAACTTTTGTACCTACTGCATCGTCCCCTACGTCCGGGGACGGGAGGTTTCCCGATCCCCCCGTTCAATTTTTGAGGAAATACAAAAACTGGCCCAATCGGGGGTTCGGGAAATCACCCTGCTGGGCCAAAACGTCAATTCCTACCGATGGTCCGGTGAACCGGAGTACCCGGAGAGCATCGATTTTCCCCGCTTGCTGGAACTGGTAGCCCGGGAGGTGGAAGGGGGGCCCATCCGGTGGGTCCGTTTTCTCTCCAGCCATCCCAAGGATTTTTCTCCCCGCCTGATACAGGTTATGCGGGATCATCCGGTCCTCTGTCGGCACCTCCATCTGCCGGTTCAACACGGTTCCGACCGGATACTCCAGGCCATGAACCGCCGCTATACCCGGCAGGGCTACCTGGACCTGGTGGACCGGATCCGCTCTGCCCTGCCGGATCTTTCCCTCTCCACGGATATCCTGATCGGCTTCCCCGGCGAAACGGAGGAAGACGTGGATCTAACCTTGGATCTGATGGACCGGGTACGGTACCAGTATTCGTACATGTACCATTACAACCCCCGGGAAGGCACGGCGGCGTACAGCCTCCCCGACCGGATCCCCGAGGACCTTAAACGTCAACGCCTGGGCCGGGTCATCGAGCTTCAAAAACAGCACACCCGGGAATTGTTGAGGGCGAGAATAGGTCAGCGGGTTACGGTTTTAGTGGAGGGTATTTCCCGGAAAAATGCCGATGAATTATTAGGGCGGACCGAACGGGATGAGATGGTCGTCTTTCCCGGTTCCGTGTCCTCCATCGCTTCCTTTGGGAGCCTAACCCTGGGTTCCCTGAGGGGCAATACCTTTCGGGCAAAGGATTTTTCCGTATGGTAGTTCGTTTTATCGCCTTTCTGGCGGCCTTTGGTATTTTTATCGCCTTCATCGGTTTTAATTTAGAAAATACCAGCGATATTTCCTTTGGATTCACGGCCCTAAAAAGGGTTCCCGTGTTTATGACCGTTTTTGTCTCCGTCGCCCTGGGGTTTTTAGTCGCCCTTCCCTTTGTGGTTCGGGGCCGCCTCTTGCGGCGGGATAAAACCGACCGGGCCCTGGCTAAAAAGGGCCGAAAACCGATGGACGATGGAACCTATGGGGTGGACTAAACTCCTCGTTTGTTTTAGCTTCCCTATCCTGTTCCTCCTGGTTTCCCCGTCTTCGGGCGCCCAGGAGACAAAAAAGACGGAACAGAAAACCCAGGATGCCCAGGGCCTTAGGTTAAGCGACGAAGTGGCTCGCCTAGAGGGGGAGTTAAAGAAGGGAGACCTAAAGGATACGGACCGCCACGACCTGCTGGTCCAACTGGCCCGTTTATACACCCTGGCGGGGGATTACAGCCAAGGGGCCGCCCTTTGGACCGACGGGGCCTTTGCCCAAAGGGGAAGTCGGGACGACGGGGCCCTCCTTTCGGCGGCCGTTTGTCTTATCGCCATGGGGGAATGGGAAAAGGCGGAGGCGGACGTAAAAACCGTTCTTTTGACGGGTCAGGATGGAAGTTCTATCCAACGGGCCCGATACTTGGGAGCGGTAATCGAAGCGGCTAACCCAGAAAAGGCGAATATGGAGCCCCTGCGAACCCTGGCTGACCAGGGGGAATTTGCGGACCTGCGGCCCACGACCCTCTTTTTACTCTGGAAAATTACGGGGGATTCCCGGTACCGTTCCCGCCTTTGGCAGGACCACGGAGGTAGCTTGGAAGCCCAAATCGCCACGGCGGAAACCCCCAACGATACCGTCCAAACCACTCCCCACTTGGCCCGCACCCCCTTTTGGCTCCTGCTTCCGGGGCGTTCGACCCTTCCGCCGGTACAGGTTTCCTTGGGGGCTCCCAACAGCGCTTCCCGCCCATCTGATACCCGTATTTCCACAGCCCCTCCCGCATCGACCGGGGGCGGCGAAGCTGGGACCCTACAGATTGGCCTTTTTCGACAGGAAGAAAACGCCCAGGACCTGGTAAAACGGCTAAAAGCTAAGGGCTTTTCTGGAAAGATAGGTCGCCGTACCGTACATGGGGAATCGTTTTGGGCCGTCACCGTCGATCCGGGAAAGGACGCGGATGGTATGATTATGAAGCTAAAGGACGCGGGGTTTGAAGCCTTTCCCCTTTAGTTGACCTTGGAAGCATCGGGCAAGGGCTTGAGTTCCATATCCCCCTCTTGGAGATTTTGAAGCCCCTTGGTGGTTAAGTTTACCTTCGTTAAAATCATACTGGCGCTGGAATCGTTTTTTTGCGTTCGAACCTGATACGTTTCCCGCATACTCTTTGTACCACCCAGGTACCGCAGTTCTAAAAGGTTCACCCCTTCGTCGCTATAGAACGCGTATTTACCCTGTTTCGTTTCCGCAGGGGTCACGAGGGTAAAGGTGCCGTCATCAAAAAATCGCAAGGTTCCAATGGCGCCCCCGTAGGTTTGGTTAATCCAGGCATTTTGTTTCCCCTTGGTCGCCGTCGGCTTACTATCCAGGGTTAATTTACGGTACGTACCATCCCAACGCCCTTCTATCCCAATTTTTAAATTTATATCCTCGAATATTTTAACGCGGATACTATTGATGGAATCCAGTTCGATATCCAACAGTCGCCGGAGGGTGGTGACGGATACATTTTGGCTGGATATATAGATTCCGTATCGGGTCGCGCTGGAATGTTCCCATGAAAAGACTTCCTGCGTATTGTCAATATAAAAGATAATTTCCCGCTTTCTCGGGTCAAAATAGATGTACTGTTGGTTTTTGACGTTGCCGTCGGCGTCCACGTAGTACCAGAGTCCTTCTATAAATAGTTCGAATTTATCGGGGCTCCCATCCAACAATTCCCGTACTTTTCTCTGTTCGATCTGGGTTCCCGGGATACGGGCCGTTCCGACCCGTTCGTATTTTCCGGTTTTTGGATCGAAGGTATAGGTTACTTCGATTTGATCGAGAATATTGGTGGATTCGTAATCCCGGCCGTACGTGGAGATAGAAAAACTAGACCCCGCCGCCTGACCAACCTGGTACGCCTGGGACCGGTCGGCTTCCTGAATAACGATGGACCCGTCGATTTTCAACTCCGCGATTTTTCTAAAGGGCGCTGAAGCGGGGGCGTTGGTTCCGATTTCTCCGGCAGGGGGTGGGATTTTTTGGAAAACCGTCATGGTCTGTTCGCCCTGGCTATTGAGCCCTGAAACGATAAGGCAAATACTCCGATCCCCTAAGAGATCCTTGGTGTACATACTGAGGGTTTTTGCCTTTGTAACAAGGGTAGGGGCGGTCCATACTATTTTATACCCCCCGGAATGTTCATCAAAATCTATATAGGCTATGGAAATAGGTCCTTCGGTTTTAGCTGTGGCGGTGTATGCCACCACCTGCTCTTCCTGGGCATCGCCGTCAAAATCCTGGGTCAATACCCCCAAGGACGTTTGTCCTTCTCCCAAGGCTACCTTTGATACGGTAGCGTCGGCCCGGGCCTGTTGCTCCGCGTCGGAATTTTGAACCATGTCCCCATTGGAATTGAGCGTTTGGGGGGTGATAATCCGTACCTGCCTGGTTTGGGGGGAATGGGTTGGAAAGAAAGATTGGGGCGAAAAAAGTAAAAAAAACACAAGCGCCGCGGTAATCAAAAAAATAAGGGGAATAAAAAAACGGTTAAATTTTCGATTCATGCCTTTTCCAACGCTGTAATAACCCTTTGTAGCACTTCCTCCTTGGTTTCCGCAAGTGGTAGGGGACTTTTGAACCCCGCGGCGGTCCGGTGCCCCCCACCGCTAAAGCCCTGGGCGATCAGCGAAACGTTCACCTTTCCTTTTGACCGGAGGGAACACCGGACCAAACCGTCCTGATTTTCCTTGATCAGTATGGATACCTCCACATCCCTGCTCTTTAAAGGAATATTGATAAGGGCTTCCGCGTCTTCGTAATCCGCTCCGGTGGTTAAAAGATCCTCCTTTTGGAGGGTTTGAATGGCAATTCGGCCTTGGGCCCTAAGATCCAGGGTGGAAAGAACCTGTTTTTGTAGGAGTAGGGCCCCAACGCTGGAGTTTTCAAACATGGCCCGATAAATTTCCGAAGGTACCGCCCCCGCTTCTACCAACATAAGGGCCTTCCGGAAGGTGGAAGCGGAGGTTTTGGGATAAATAAAGGATCCCGTATCGTACAGAATACCCGCGTAAGCGGGGACGGCCATTTTTTCGTCGATTGGAATACGGAAGGCTTCTAGTAAATTAAGGATAAGTTCAGCGGTGGACGAAGCGTCGGTGTCCACGTACCCGGATAGTTTTGTCAGGGGACTGGGTTCGTGGTGGTCGATGATCAGGGCCCCTTTCACGATGGGGAGGGCCTCATCCGCCATAATTCCCATGTTGAGCTCGTCGGAGGTGTCTAAAATAATAAGGCCAGCATTTTTGGCTAATTCTGTATGGGCCCTTTTGTCCCAGGGGGATACGAGGTTTTCGGGGTCCAAAAAAGAAAATTTGGGGGGTACCCGATCGGAATTGAGAATCCGGACCGTTTTCCCCAGCCGGGACAGCAAACGGGCCAGGACCAGCTCCGCGCCAATTCCATCGGCATCGGGATTTTCATGACTGGTAAGGATAAAAGCCCCAAAATTTTCTATGAAATCTAAAGCCCTTTGAATGGTTTTCACCACGGTACCCCTATTCGGTCGTTACTTTTTGTAGAATCAGCGCTTTCCCACGGTGGCCGCCATATACTCGGCGGCGGCTTCGCGAACCCTGGGGCCTATTCCAAGTCCTACCACGATGGCTTTCCACCCCGGAAAATCCTCGGTCTTAGAATAGCGCAAAAATTCCCGAAACTCCGCAGAATTCGCTTCCTCCATTGTAAGCCTATCGGCGTTTTTGTTTCCAGCCTCTCCCACCCCAAAAATAAGCAGGGCGAAGGCGATGGGCCGACGATCGGGCCGCTGGGCCTCCAGCTCCGACGCCTGTCGGAGGGCGGCTCCATAATTTGATCTGTCGGTGGTCCGTGCAATGGAAAGGATCGCGTTTTTCAGCGTTTCCTTATCTTTGACCGCCGTGTCTTGGCCTTTTCCCAGCTGGAGGGTCCACAACGGCTGGGGGTTTTGATCCACCGCCCAGAGCGTAACATGATCCCCCTCCCGTAAAATACCGTCCACGAGGGTTGAACAGACCCAATTCTCCGCTACGTTCCTATCCGCCAGGGCCGACGATCCGTCTATAAGCAGGTACACATCGATGGGCCCCGTTCGGCCTTCCTCTGCCCACAGGGTGGGCAAGCGGGGGGACCCGAGGATGAGGACGGAAAAAACAGCTAACAATCGAAAAATAGTTATCATACACCTCTACTTTAACACATTATTTCCCATAGTCGACACAAAAAAATAAAAAACGCTTTACATTTACCACGCAATATTGATAATCTAGAGGTAAGGTACTATAGATTATCAGACAACGGAATCACCGTAACAAGGAGTTAGGATATGGGAGCCATTGACCTGCCCAAGAGCCCGAACGTATTTCACCCGGAAAAGCCGAGTGCCGTCGGTTCGAGGAACTCACTAGCCCAGGAATATCGAGATCAACAAAAAGAAGTGAACCAGCTCCTCGAAGAGGAAACGAATAAAGTTCTTCACCACCTGCAGTCTAAACTGCCCAAGGAGGTGCTTGAACGGCTGGACGTGATGGGCGGCTTGAAAGAAAAGCTGTACAATTATTTCAACCAAAACTACCAGAACATGTTCAACCGGTACATGGTTACCGCTGAAGATGAAATGGTAAAAAAGGTCCGCAACTATATCGACAAGGAGGAGACCAAGGTCCTGGCCCGGTACACCCCCAAGGAGATCGCGGATCTGCTCGATCAGGTCGGTGGGGCCGATAAGTTCAACACCGGCGAAATCGAGAAATCGATCGTTAATATGTACGGCCATCTGCAGGGCCACATCCAGCGGGGCATTAACGACCTGGAAAACCTGACCAACAGCCTACTCCGGCAGAAAACCGATGTGGGCGCCTTTATCCGGGGCGAGAACGCCTATTCGGTGGTAAAGTGCGCCTTCAAGGACAATATTACCAAGCCCAAAACGGTTACGGACGTAAAGCTTTCGGTAAACATTCTCGATTCCGAGTTAATCAGCCCGATTTTCCATTATCAGGTTACGGTGGAGTATCTGATTAAGGACCTGATTTCCAAACATATCATCGATACCATCGATAAGGAAATCGAGCGGCTCAAGGACGAACGGGTCGATCAGGGGCTTGAGGAGCTTTCGGACAGCGAAATTATCTTCGCAAAAATGAACAAGGTAGAAACCTATACCGATGATAAGGTCGATGATCCCAAAGCAAAACGGTTTGGCTATATCGCCAAGGCTCTGATGGACCGGATCAGCGATCTTCGCGCGGAAATCGATCCCTCCACGTTTGATCAGCTGAACGTACGGGAAAACCTGAAAAAGATCGTGGATATGGAAAATATCCGCAACCGGGGTTTCAACACGGCCATCAATTCTATTACCTCCATTCTCGATACCTCAAAAATGGGGTACCAGTATATCGAAAACCTCAAAAACGCCCGGGAATTGCTTATTCGGGAATACGAGGATACGGATACCGCCAACCTGCCCGATGAACGGTACCAGATTCGGATGCGCTATTATGACAACGCCCAACTCATCGAGGATCGCAAAGCCTACGATGTACAGATTAAGAGCTTCGAAAACGAGGTTCTCCATCTGTGGGACGTGCTGAATATGATTTATGAGGATTCCAAATTCCTCACCCGGGTAACCGATTTTGCGGACCTGGCTAAACTGTACAAAAAGAAAATCCGGAAAAATATTAAAGAAAAGACCGGCGACCCCTTGTACGAGGATATCGCAAAAGTATGGGACGAAATTTCCTTTATCAAGCCTGCGGAAACGGAAGTGGAACGGATGAACCGTACCTACATTTACGAAAAGGATAAACTGCGGCACAAAATTATCCTGATGCGGGACAAGATGAAGACGATGTACGGGTACCAGTATCCGATTCAACGCCGGGTCATGGAAGAACGGTTAAACTTCCTGGAAAGGGAATTCAACCGATTTGACTATATGATCAACCCCTACCATATCCAACCGGGGCTTTTGCTTGACGTGGATATCACGTCGATTAAACGGAAAAAAGCGACCCTGGATGGGATGGCCAACGTGTTGAACGAGTTCCTCCACGGGGTATCTAAGGGCTTCCAGGATGCGGCCTTCGCTTCCTTTAGCCGCCGACGGTCCACGGTTCGCCAGGATATCAACCAGTCCTTTGCGGAATCCTCGGAGGAAGGCGCTACGAAGGATCCCGCCAAGGCGTATCTGGACATGCTAAACGCCGACGAGGGAGCCCCCATGATCGCCGACACCGTATCCGAACCGGTTGTGGAGGCTAAGGCCCCACGACGGGGTCGGGGAAAGGCTTCCGCTGGGGTGGTGGATGAAAAACCCGCCAAACGGAGCACCCGGAGGAGTAGAAACTCCGGTAGCGACGGAATGAAAGAGGTTTAAATAACCAAAGGTTAAAAAAACGCCCCCGAAGTACGGGGGCGTTTTTTCTAGGAGGTTCGATATGGCGCAGATAATGAATAATTTGGAGATCCTTTCCACCCGAACGGGATTTAATTCCGCGGTGCGACATATAAAAGGTACCCTAGGGATTTTAGATGTTTTGGGCGCCAAGGAAAATTTAGCCGACGCTCTTACCAAACCTGAAATGGCCGGTATTTTTGAGGGTGGTCAAATTGGCCTGCTGTTACGGATGCTTCTGGTGGATAAGTACGGCTATTTTGCGGTTTCTGAAAACCTTAGTTCTCCGGTTTCTGATCCCAGCGAATTAGCCTCGGAATTTGAAAAATGGAAGGCCGTGGATTTGGTGGTGGCGTACCACCATCCCGATTTAGGCCTTTTAATCGCCAACCCCAAACGGAAGGAGCATTTGCTGTCCTTTGGAGCCCTGCGGAAGCGGGAGCTATTGGTCGTATACGGCGGTAAATTTGACAAGGGAAGCGATCCCCTCTGCGAAGAGGCGGTTTTAACAGCCATAGCCCTGTTTGAGGGTCAAAAGGTAAAAGTTTCGGATAAATTATACAACGGAACGTTTACCCTTAAAAAACAGTCCGTCCCTTCCAACAAGACTGAAAAGGAAGCTCGGGGTAAAAGAGCCTCCACACAAGCTAAGGTCGCCAAGGGGCCGGCCAAGGGCGTTCGGGTAAAAGCTGGAGCGGCGGAACCGGTGGCTCAAACTCCGACAGCGGCTTCCCCTGCGGTCAAAGCGGCCCTTCCAGCCGCCCCCGGGGTATCGGGTCCCCGGCGGATGACCCCCATGTATTCCGTGACAGTTCAAAATGAGCTGTTCCATAACGGTAATGTGGAAGCTTGGAAAAGAATAATTGACAGCTACACGACCAAGTATCCGGGACTGGAAGTATACATCTATTACGACGGGGAGAGGATTATGAATATCAACTCCCTGTTTAAATGGGGAAAGGTAAAACACGGCAGTACCATACAATTCGCCGTCTCGGGTTCGGATATCAAGGATGTGGCGAAACTTCAACGGTATCTGATGCAGGGCGCCAGTCCCATGTTTGAATCCTTTTTGCATGGTCCCGTTAGTACGGCCTTAAAGCTTTTCTAGGAATCGGAGGGTACCCCCATGGATAAGAGAATATATTTTTTTAGTCATATCGACGCGATTCCCAAAAAGGTGGCCCCCGAACTTCTGGGTATCCGGGGTCGGCAGGCCAACGAATTTGCCGAATTGGCTTTTCCTATCCTTCCCGGATTTATTATCGATACTAGTCTGGCTAGCCATTTAGATTCGGAGGATATTACAAGGGACTTAAGGATCCTTTTGGATAAATGCGCTTCCATCGTAGGAAAATCCTTTGGGAACCCCGAAAATCCACTTCTTATCAAAATTGTCATTTCATCCAATTTGGCGGTGACCAATTACCCGGCTTTGCACAATTTCGGTTTGGTTCGCTCCGTTATTCCCGGCTTTGCCAAATGGGTGGGCCCCTATTTCGCGGCCCACGAGGTGCTCTTTATGGTTCGCGGGATGCTGAAGATAGAGGAGCGGCTGGCGGAAGTGGAGGAGCGGTTCAAGGATCAAGAAAAGTTCAGGGATCAAATCAAAGGATTGGAAAGGGATATCAACTCGGATCGACCTTCTAAAACAGCCCTGGAGTATATGGATGAATTTTCCCCCCTGCTTCCTCCGGGCTTTTTTGATTCCGCCGAGGAACAACTGACGATTACCCTGAAGGAAATTTCTCGAATGCTGGCCAAGGACGAACAAAACGACGAAGATACGGCGTTGATGGTTCAGCCCATGGTGTACGGAAACTATGGTAAGGATTCCTGCTCCGGGGCCTTTTTTACGAGAAACGTGGTTACGGGGGACAAAAAGCTCCAGGGAGAGTTCTATCGAGAAAAGTTTAACGAGATCGGCGCTTCGGGTCAGGAAATTGAGAAAATCGGTCCTGTCCATCTAAAGGAGCTCCAGCGGATCGCCAGTACCCTGGAGGATAAGTTCAAAGAAATTAGGCAGGTCCGGTTTACCGTGGAAAATGGAAAATTATGGCTTATCGAACAAAGGGCGGTGGATCAAAAATCTACCCAGGCGGATATAAGGTTATTGTTAGATCTGGCGAAACGGAAAATAGTCGATGAGGCCTACGTAATCAAGTCCATCGAACCCCTTCGATTAAACGAGATCCTCCATCCCATCATCGACCCGGGTAGCACAAAGGGTTTACCCCAATGGAGCGGCGGTATAGCCGGGGCTCCTGGCGCCGCTATCGGTAGGGTGTACTTTAGCACCGACGCTCTCCTGGAGGCTAGAAAACTGGCTCTGCAAAAGAACGAGGATCACCGGCTGATTTTGGTCATGAATTCTACCTTTGCGGAGGATGTTAAGGCTATCGAAGTCTCTACGGGTGTTCTTACCGGCGAGGGAGGGTACTCGGCCCACGCGTCGGTGGTGGCCCGGCAGTACGGAAAGGTTTCTCTGGTGGCCCCGGAAATGAAAATACGGGGTAAAAAGGCTACCCTGGGCAAAATTAGTTTTTCCGAAGGGGACTATATCACCCTCAACGTTCCCTATTACGGTGTTTCCTCGGTATACCTGGGAACCGCTAAGTTGATCGAACCGGATCCTCGGGAATCGGGGCTTTTGGACTTTATTGCCATGGCAAAGAAGTACGTAAAGGGCTTCCACGTTCGGGCCAACGCCGACAGTCCCCGGGACGCGGCCCTGGCCCTGTCCTTTGGGGCCGAGGGTATTGGGCTTTGTCGGACCGAACACATGTTCTTCGGAACCGAACGGATCAACGTGTTCCGCGAAATGATCCTATCCGATTCGGTGGAAGAGCGGGCCAAGGCCTTGGAACGTCTGCGCCCCATGCAGAGGGACGATTTTTACGGAATTTTTAAAACCATGGCGGGAAAGGAAGTCACGATCCGTCTTTTGGACGCGCCGCTCCACGAATTCCTTCCCCACAACGACGAGGAATTCCAATCATTTTTGGCCCACCTGGAGAAGAGTCAGGGAAAAAAGCCCTCTAAAGCGGAGGTCCAAGCGCGGATTGAGGCCTTAGGGGAATTTAATCCCATGTTGGGGCACCGGGGCTGTCGGATTGCCGTATCCTACCCGGAAATTTACGCCATGCAGGTAAAGGCTATTTTTGAGGCCGCCTATAAGCTCCGGGCCGAAAAAATAGACGTACGGCCGGAAATTATGGTACCCATCGTCATGAACGATCAGGAATTAAAGCTGATCGCCTACGGGAAAAAGATCGAGGGCACCAGCTACCACGGCATTATGGACGTGGAGGAAGAATTCCGCTCCGAGGTACGGGGAAAGCCCGTGGATTATCAAATTGGGACGATGATCGAATTGCCCGCCGCGGCCCTTGGGGCCGGAGAAATAGCCAAGTACGGTCGTTTCTTCAGCTTTGGTACCAACGATCTTACCCAAACCACCTTGGGCATTTCCCGGGACGACTTTACCGCCTTTATGCCCGACTATACGCTCTTCGACCTGTTGGAGGGAAATCCCTTTAGCACCCTGGACCCCCGGGTCCGGGAGTTGATATCCATGGCGGTTCAGCGGGGTAGGATGACCCGTCCCGATCTGGTCTGCGGACTCTGCGGAGAGCACGGGGCGAACCCGGTGAACGTAAAGTTCTGTATGGACGCGGGGTTGAATTACGTATCCTGCTCTTCCTACTCGGTCCCCATCGCCCTTCTAGCGGTGGCCCAGCTGGAGCTGGAGCGAGCGGGTTCACAAAAATAGGGAAACCCTGGAAAAACACGGAGTTTTTCCAGGGTTTCCCCGCTGGGGCCCCGTAGGGGGGTACAAAAAAAAGGCTGTTTCAGAAATACTTTCTGGAACAGCCTTTTTTATGGTGCCCCCGGCAGGGCGCATATACTGACGGAAGTCCCCCACGGAGCCGGTCTATGAAGTTCCGCAGGCCCCTTGTTTTTATTCGTCCCGGTATTCGCTTTGGAAGGACATGGTGGCTTTTACTATTTCCACGGTTCGTTTGGCCGCCCGTTTAGCGTCCGCCATGGGAACGGCGGCCTCTTTGTTATAGGTCTTTTCAAAAAATATCGCCAGGGTGTCGAAAAGATCCGGAAGGCGGTAAAAAACGAGGGCAAAATTGATGCCCGTGGGCTTAAGGATGGTAAACGAAGAAAAGGACACGATGGGTTCCTTGGCGATCATGATCCGGGTTTGGTTTTTCGCCAGTAACTGTTCCAATTCGCTAAAACGAAGGGGAATTTGATCCGCACTGGATCGAACATAGGGTTCTATCGCCTTGTTGGGGTAATTAGGCGGTTCGATCAGCACGTGGAGCTTTTTACCGTTTGTCTGAAACGTAATCCCTTCTTCGTTTAAATAAATACTCTTTACCCCCGAATAGGATACGATTTCGTATTTTGAATAAGCCGAATTAGGGTTAAAGAAGGAGGATACGATATACCCCTCATCCTTTGGTAATTTATCCTGCGCGTAGGCTTCGAATAGGTCCATTGCCTTGCTTGCCATTGTTCCCTCCGTAATCTACCCAATTATATACTTTTTTGGTTATTCGGCAACTATTTTTGTCCTATTTTCTGGCCGTTCCCTGCTTTTTTGGAGATTCCCGTTTGCGTGCCTCTTCGGCATACCGCTGGGCTAGTTCTGCTACCCCGGTCTGTTTGTACAACGCGGCCATCCACCGGTACGGCCGGGGATCCTGGGGGGATAGTTCGGAGGCCCTTCGGAAGGCGTCCAGGGCGTCTTCCAACCTTTTTTGTCGGTACCGGAGCTTTCCTAGGGCTAGAGCTACGTCGGCGGTGTTTTTGAAAAGGCCCTGGGCCTTTTCTAGAACCGTGGTGGCGTAGTCTATAGCCCCGGATCGTTCCAAACAACCGGTAAATTCCAAAAGGAGCTTTAGATCCCGGGGGTTTTCTTTTAAGAGATTTTTAAGTAAAACCGCCGCTTCCCGGTACCGTTCCATTTTTCGGAGCGCGTACGACAGGATCCGTCGTAGGGTTGGATTGGAGGGTTCCCAGGCCAGGAGGGCCGTCAGCTCTTCGATGGCCTTGGGATAATCCTGTCGGTTAAAAAGAAACAGGGCCCACTCCCGGCGGATGGGACGATTATCCGGCCATCGGGAAAGGTACAGTTCGTACAGCCGCCGAAGCCTCGGTTCAGCGTCCCCGTCTCCATCCGACAGCTGTGCCTCCAGGGCGGCGATTTCTCCCAGGTAGGCCCGTTCGTTCTCCCCCTCCACGGTTCGGGTCTTGGCGTACCAACTTTCCGCCAGGTCGCAGAGACCCAGGCGGAGATACCGCTGGGCCAGGGCGAACATCAACTCGGCGATGGGGCCGGAACTTCGGATGGCCCGTATCAATTGATCGATGACGGTCTTATCATCCTGGACGCTGTGATCCGCCCAGAGGGCCTTGAAGCGTTCGATTATCACGGGATCGGCGCCTAAACGTTCGGCCTTGACCAGGGTTCGATCCAGGGTATCCCAATCCTCCCGTTCCCAGGCCAGGATAATCTGGGCGTATAACAGTTCCGTCTGTTTAGGGGCCAAGGAAAGAGAACGATCCAAGTGATTTTGTGCGGCCTCTAGGTCTCCCAAATTTCGCAGGGCTTCAGCGTACATAGCGTGGATGGTGGGATCGGGACGACGATGGCGGAGCCACTCACCGCAAGCCGCCGCCGCCCTTCGCCAGGAATGGCGTTCCAATAGGGACCGGATCATAAATCGATCCACCAATTCCTGGTTCCACGGGAGCTCGGGAAGATCGCCCCCCAGGTTCCGAACCGTCTCTATTTCCTGTTCCGCTTCCTTTGTCCGTCCTAGGGCCATCAAAAGGGAACAGCGGTACCAGTGAATAGTCACGTCTTCGCTCGCCAGGGCTACAGCGGCGGTATACTGGGCTAGGGCTTCCTCTAATTGTCCCGATTCTCGGTAGACCCTGGCCAGTTCCAGCCGTAAAAGGGGTACGTCTATACCGTTACTCAGGGCAAAACGGAGCATTTGGGCGCCCAGGTTAGGGTCTTCGGAGCGGCAAAGACGAATTCCCCGGATAAAAAGGGCGTTCAAGTAGGCCCGGTAGATCCGAGGATTATCGGGAGCCGCTTCCACGGCCCTTTGCAAATAGTCCACCGCTTCCTGGGAACGTTTGCTTTTAAGGTACGCGATTCCTAAAAGGGCTAGGGTTTGGGTGGATTGGGGTTTTAATTCCAGGGCCCGCTTCAAAAAGGGGAGGGCGTGGTACGCCATGTTGAGGGCCAAATAGGTGCGACCGATGAAAAAATACGGGGATTTTGAATTGGGATGCTGGGAAAGGTAATCCTTAAAGGTCGCCAAGGCTCGGCCAAAATCCCCCATGGCATGGTAGGAACGGCCGAGCAAAATCCACGCCTGCGGGGGGGCCGAGTCCTGGGCAACCAGTTCCTCCAAAAGCCGGGCGGCCAGGGGATAGTTTCTCTGGCTTCCGGCTTTGAGGGCTGGTTTTAACCTTGGGTCGATTTTTACAGCCCCCACGGCGGGTCTATTTCGCCCTGGCTAGGGTTACCGCGGCCGTAACGACGATATCATCGACGGAACAACCCCGGGAAAGATCGCTGATCGGTTTAGCGAAGCCCTGCAGGAAGGGTCCAAAGGCTTCCGCGTTCCCCAACCGTTGCACCAATTTGTAGCCAATGTTTCCCGCCCCTAGGTCGGGGAATACCAGGGTATTCACCTTTCCCCGCACGGGACTTCCGGGGGCCTTTTTATCGGTAACCGAGGGGACCAGAGCCGCGTCGGCCTGCATTTCCCCGTCCACCAAAAGGGTGGGGGCCCTGCTTTTTATCAGGTCCAGGGCTGAACGAACCTTAAGGACATCCGGATGGTCCCCCCCCGATCCCTTGGTGGAGAAGGAGAGCAGGGCTACGGCCGGTTCGACCCCTAAAAATTCCCGGCAGGATTGGGCCGCCGAAAGGGCGATCTCGGCCAACTGTTCCGCCGTCGGATCGGGGACCACGGCGCAATCCGAAAAGATCATGGCCCCGTCTACGCCCCATTTGGGGTCCCGGGCCTGCATTACAAAGCAGGAGGAGGCGGTTTTGGAACCGGGAACCGTACCGATTATGGCCAGCCCTGCCCGGAGTACGTCGGCGGTGGTGCTTTCGGCCCCCGCGACCATCGCGTCCGCGTCCCCCCGGTGGACCATCATGGCCCCCCATCGGAGTTGGCCGACCATGTCTTTACGAGCCTGTTCTATGGTCATGCCCTTGTGTTTACGCAGTTCGTAGTAGGTTTGGGCAAAGGTTTCCAGCTGGGGCGAGGTCGCCGGATCCACCACCGTAATGCCCGTAAGGGAAACCCCTTCCTTAGCGGCCACCGCTTTAACCGCCTCCGCGCTTCCCACCAGGGTGACCGATTTGGCGAGTTTTTCATCCACAATAATTCGAGCGGCCTTTACGGTCCTCGGTTCGGTTCCCTCCGCTAACACCAACTTTTTTTGAAGGTCCTTCGCTTTCTGTCGCATATCCTTAACAAAATCCATACCCTGCTCCTCAAAAACCATTTTTTAGGCCGTAAAGAACCGGTGAAGTTCCTCTGCCCTAGGACCCTAGAATACTCCCTTCCGATATCAAATGTCTACTTGAGAGGCTCCACCATAATAGGCTATAGTACCTCCATGACCGTGGGGGTGTACGGCCTTGGCCGTTTTGGTTCCTTTTGGAGTTCCCTTTTGGCGCAACGGTTTGCCGTTATCGCCTACGATAGAGATGGGGATAGAAGACCGCCCGAGGGGGTACGACGGGTTCCCGTGGAAGAGTTGGCCCAGGCTCCGGCGGTGTTTTTATGCGTCACCATCCGTTCCCTTCCGGAAGTTCTAAAAGGCCTGGGTCCCCTGCTAGGTTCGGATACCCTGGTGGTGGATACCTGTTCGGTGAAGCTGTTTCCCCGTCGGTGGATGGAGGAATATTTACCCCCGCATACACCCCTTTTAGCGACCCATCCTATGTTTGGTCCCGAATCGGCCAAGGATGGGCTGGACGGTCTTTCCATCATGCTGGACCCCCTCCGGCTCGAGTTGGACCGTTTTCAGTTTTGGGAGGATACCTTCGCGGCCTTTGGGCTTACCCCAGTCCGGATGACCTGCGATCAACACGATAGGGAAGCCGCCTATTCCCAGGCGTTGACCCATTTTGTGGGCCGATCTTTGGCTTCCCTGGGGTTAGTGGATACCCCCATTGCCACCCGGTGGTACAAAAAATTGCATACGGTGGTAAAGCAGTGCGTCCGGGATTCCCACGAACTATTTGAGGATATGCAAAAATATAACCCCTACGCGACGCAGATGCGGCAGGAGGTGTTTCAAGCCCTGGTGGAAACCATGAACACCCTGGGGGATGATTGGCAAGGGCCCTTACGGAATTTTGGAGGATTGCATGACCGACGTTCGGAATGAAAATTTGGATGATGAGGATTTTGATACGATCCTCTCTTCGGATATTGATTTTAACGGGGCTATCAGTTTTGAAAAGCCCTTTTTGATTCGAGGCCGGGTTACGGGGCAGATTCACGCCCAGGACCTGCTGGTGGTGGACGAGAACGCCGTGGTAGAGGCCTCTATCGAAGCGCCCCGGCTTATTATTCGGGGAACGGTGACGGGAAACGTCGTTTGTAGCGAAAAGGTGGAAATCACCGCCGGTGGAAAATTGGTCGGTGACGTGGCCGCGCCGGAGGTTTTTATGGAAACCGGGTGCGTGTTTAACGGTTTTTGTACCATGACCAAAAAGGCTGAATCGGTCTAGAACCTATGATTATAAGAAAATTCCTCCTTATTTACACCCTGTTAATGTTTATTGTTCTTCCTCCGTCTCTTTTTGCCCAAGATAAACCGGACGCCCTAAAGGAGTATCGGGACGGAAATTATCAAAACGCCGTGGCCCTGTGCCAAGAGGAGATAAAAAACGATCCTTCCAACCTGGAATCCTACGTGGTCATGGGCTGGAGCCTTCTTAAGCTGGGCCGTTACGACGAGGCGGCTTCGGCGGCAATGAAGGGCCAGACCCTGAGTCGCTACGATCCAAGGCTTGTGGAAATTCTGGGGGAAGTAAAATATTTTCAAGGAAAAAACGCTGAAGCGCTAAAATATTTTCAACAGTACACCACCCTTGCTCCAGAGGGTGGAAGAATCGATACAGTCTATTTCTATATGGGTGAATTATATATTCGGTTGGCCCAATTTAGGCACGCCGATATTGCCCTTTCCACGGCGGTTCGGTACCTGCCCGATAATTCCCTCTGGTGGACCCGCTTGGGATACGCCCGGGAGAACGCCGGGGAAATTGATGGGGCCATAAGCGCCTACGAGCGAGCTTTGACCTTGGACGGCCAATCGGTGGACGCGAAACGGGGGCTGGATCGTACTCGGGAATCCCGGGGAAACCGGTAACCCATGTCCCTGTTTTCCGTAGCCTTTCAAACCCTGGGGTGCAAATTAAACCAAGTGGAGACCGAATCGGTGGTCTCCGCTTTTCAGGCCCAGGGCTTTCGCGTCGTGGGCTGGGGCGAGCCGGCGGACCTGTTTATCATCAATACCTGTACGGTTACGTCCAAGGCCGAACAAAAGGCCCGGAGGGTTATTCGGAGGGCCCTAAAGGAAAACCCCGCCGCGTGTCTTATCGCCACCGGTTGCTACGCCCAGCTGGAAGGCCCGGCGCTTCGGAGCCTTGGTTCCCCGGGGCGCGTGCTGGTGGTACCGGGGGACCAAAAGGATAGGCTCCTGGATCTGCCTGGTTTTTTGGCCGATACGGCCTGCGCCTCCGCCGATCTACCCCTTCTGGTGGATCAGTGGCTCCGGGACCACCTTGCCCTCGACTCCCCCATAGCCAGGACCCTCGACCCTCCGGGGCCTTCGTCCCCCGTCGTCCCTTCCCCTCGGTTTCGGTTTGACGTCCAGGATTTTGCCTTTCATTCTAGGGCTTTTTTGAAAATACAAGACGGCTGTGATCATATCTGCGCTTATTGCCGGGTCCGATTGGCCCGAGGGAAAAGCCAGAGTTTGGAAAAAGAAGTGGTCCTTCAGCGCCTAAGGGAATTAGAAAACCGGGGTTATACCGAGGCGGTTCTGACGGGGATCAATTTAAACCTTTACCGGGATCTTTCGGGGGACGGGGCGAAGGATCCTAGCGAGATCCCTTCGATGGACCTCAGCGGCCTTTTGACGTACCTTTTACGGGGGACCGAGAAGATCGCCCTCCGGATATCCAGTACCGAACCCGAGGGTATAACGGCGGACTTTGCCCGCATTGCGGCCCATCGGCGGATTAGGCCCCATTTCCATATTTCGGTCCAATCGGGGAGCGATAGGATCCTGGCTTTGATGCGGCGGGGGTACACGGCCCGTCGCTTAGAAGAGGGGATACGCCTGCTCCGTTCCGTCAAGGGGGACCCTTTTTTGGCCTGCGATATCATCGCCGGTTTTCCCGGGGAAACGGAGGAAGACTTTGAGGCGACCTACGATCTTTGCGAACGGATCGGCTTCGCCTGGATCCACGCTTTTCCCTTCTCCCCCCGACCGGGAACCGAAGCGGAAACCATGACCCCCCGGGTCCCCGAACGAATAGCGGTCCAGCGCGTAGATCGGTTGATCGCCCTGGCCCGCCGTTTAAGGGGAGAATACCTGGATCGCTGGGTGGGCCGGGAGGTTTGGGCTACCAGCGAGGCTTCCCATCCCCTAAAAAATTCGAACCGTACCTTGGCGGTTTCGGAGAATTATTTAAAATTGATTATCCCCTCGACCTCCCCTATTCCTCCGGGAACCGAACTGCGCTGTCGTATTATCGAGCCGATTCCCCTGGTTCAGGACCCCTTAGGGGAGGACGAAAGCGCCGCCGATGGAATCGCCAGTCTAATCGAATAGGATTCTTTCCGACAGGCTCCTGGAGATTTTGGATGAAAATTTAACCCTATGGTGGTATAGTCGTAGGTATGCGTAGGATTTTTTTTACCGGTTTTGCTCTGAGCCTCCTGTTGCTTGCCCCGCTATTTCCTCTTTGGTCAGATGATAGGTCCTTACCCGCCTGTTCGCCAAAAAACGCGGCGGTGTTGGGCGCGGGGGGTGGGCTTACCGCCCTAGAGGGGGGGTATCCGTCCCTGCTAGGAAATCCCGGAGCCTTTGCCAGTTCTACAGCCTCTTTTACCGCCCTGTCGATCAACCCCTGGGTGTACGGTTCTCCCCCCGGGGCCCTCTCTCCTCTTTTGAATTCCCAGGACTACAGGGAGTATTTACGGTGGGCTTCCCCCGAAGGGGCGGGTTTTGGGGGCTCCTTGGGAATAGGGTACGTGGGAAAGGGCCTTGCCCTGGGGTTTATCAATTCCACGGATTTTATTCAGAAGGGAAAAAGCTTCCCCAACGGTACCTCGGGGTACCTGGTTTCGGATTTCTCCCTGGTGGGGGGCCTCGCGTTTACTCCCCTAACCTACGGGCCCCTTAGTTTGAGCCTGGGGGCGGACCTGCGGCCCACGGTCCGGTTCTTTACCCCCCTTTCAGCCCCGACGGTGGTCGATTACCTATCCCAGCAAAACTCTTCGGTCCTGAACCAAACGAACCTGTACCAAGGGGCCGCGCTGGCCCTGGATGGGGGTCTGCTGGCCCGGATCGGTGGGAGCGTAACCCTGGGGTTCTCTGTCCGGGATATTTTGGATACCAAGTACAATATGTCCTCGTATCCCCTGGGGACCTGGCTCGATACCCTACAAAAATCGGGGATTCCGAATAACGGCATCCATAGCGGGGATACGCTGTCCGTGCCCATGTCCTTTAACGCCGGATTGGCGTACCAGCCTATTCAAGGAAAACTCGCTTCCACCGTGGATCCTCGATTCTCCCTGGATCTGGTGAATATTCAAACCCTTTTTGACGGATCCTCCTCGGTCCTCCAAAATTTAAAAGGGGGGCTCGATGTACGGTTTTTTTCCTGGCTCTCCCTCCGGGGGGGCTACGATGAAGGTTCTCTTACCGGAGGCTTGGGTTTTAGGATCCTCGCCCTGGACCTGAACCTGGCTGTTTTTACGCCCCTGCCGGGTCTCGCTTCTGAAACCGTAGCATCCTCGGGAATTTCCATGGAAATGGCGTTTCGGTTTTAAGGAGCCTGGACGGATGGGTTGGAAAGTATCATACTGGTAATAGGAGTACTGCGATGAACCGTTTACGATGGGCCCCACAAATCCTCGGGATCGGATTTTTTGCGGTCCTTTCCTTTTTCCCCCTTTCGTGCAAACAATTTTTTTCCACCTCCCTGGCCTCCTGGGCCGCTCGGGACCCCTCGTCCTTGGTCCCCTCCGTATCGGCCAGTAACGTGAATGAACTGATCGACCAGTCGGCCAACAATCCGGCCCTCGCGTTGGAGGTTCTAAAGGGTATTCAAAGCGCCGCCAGCGGCGCGTCGGGGCAGGATCTGATAACCCTACAGGTAGCCTCCGTTACCGCGGCGTCCAACGCCAGCGGTCTAGGAACGGCGATACTGCAAAACGCGGGGAACATCGTCGATTCCCTTTCGGGGAGTAGTTCCACCGCGGTTGTCGACCTGGTTTCCAACGCCGTTTCGGGACTTACCCAGCTGGCCCCCTCCGGTTCGGCCCTGGTGGCCATCCTTCCGTCCCCATCGGACGCCACCGCTTATAACGCCTTCGTAGCCCAGGCCGCCCCGGAGGACCTGGCCATGGCGGCGGTGACGATTTTGGCGGCCCAGGCCCAGGCTTCGGGAAATGTGACAGACTACATCAATAATTTCAGTCCTGCCGTCGGTCCCCCGGAGTACTTGGCCGCCCAGTTGGCTACCAGCGCAAAAACTAAATATGCCGCCGAAGGCGGAACGGGGCCCCTGGCGGATATTCTTGCGGCTTTAAAATTGACGACCTAAATCCAAAAAAGAGGAGAACCGGCGGTGCGCGCGATAGCGATAAAAAGAAGGATCCTTCTCGTTTTAGTCCTAGCCCTGGGGGTCCTGCGGGTGGGAGCGGAAACCGTCAGTCCCTTTACCCTTCCTTCGGCCCGGTTGGGGGCCCTGGGGGGCCGACACGGGACGTTGACCGATGATTTTACCACCCTGTTTACCAATCCTGCGGGCTTTGTGGGAGTAAAGGAGCAGTTTAGCGCCGCCCAAATCTCCGCCAGCGCCTACGGTCCCCTGTTCGATATCGCCGATGTGCTGGTTAACTACCTTGGTTCCTCCGGGGCCTTGGATATTTCCAAAATAGTCGGACCCGGCGGTTTAGCCACCGGTTTGAGCCTGGGGGGGCCCGTTTCCTTCGGCTGGGTTGGCCGGGGGCTGGGCTTTGGTATTTTTAACCGAACCACCATGGACGCCGTTACCCTCGGTTCAACCCTTAAAGCGGTCCCTGCGGAGGAATTGCTGATCACCGGGGGGTACGCCTTTAGGGTGTTCGATAAAAACAACCAGGTTATCGACGCGGGCTTTTTGGGTAAGGGGTTTTTCCGGGGGACCCTGGGCCTCCAATCTTCCATATTCACGGTTACCGATTTATTCAGCGGCGATCCTCTGGGTTCAAGGCCCTTTACGACCGTGGCGGGGGTCGGTGTGGACCTGGGCGTAAAGTACGATTTAGCCAAGACCTTCGACGCCGCTTTGGTATGGCACGATGCCTATTCCCCGGCCCTTAAATCAACCTACGCCTCCACCGCCGATTTTATCAGCGGAAAACAACCCATCTCGACACCCTCCTACGTAATCGTTTCATCGGGCTTGGACCTGGGTGTTTCGTACACCCCCAAAGCCCCCCAGTTGGATCAATACGTTTCCCGTTTATCCTTCTACCTGGATTATCGGGATATGCTGAACCTGTTTGCCCTTATACCCCGGAACCCCATTTTGAACGTGGGCCTGGGCATCGAGGCGGTGGTCCTCGATGCCCTCAGCCTTCGGGCCGGCATTACGGACGCCCTCCCAGCTTTGGGTTTTGGCATTGATTTTACCTTTATGCGCCTTGATTTTGCCATGCGGGGAGTCGAGCTGGGCTTGGACCCGGGGGTACAACCCACCTACGCCATCGACCTGGACCTTCTGTTCCGGTACTAGGAGCCTGTGGGACTGTCTTTGAGGACCCTGAAATTTCACCGACCCTGGTAATGAATGGATTCAAGGGTCCAGAATTGTCTCATTCAAGCTTTTAGGAAAAACTTATCCCCCAAACCCTTGACCTTTCATCGCTATTTCGTTATTGTACCTAACCACGGGCCACTAGCTCAGACGGTAGAGCAACGCCCTTTTAAGGCGTGGGTCACTGGTTCGAATCCAGTGTGGCTCAGTAAATGCTCAAAAGCCCCTCCGACAGGAGGGGCTTTTGAATTGAAGCGGGAAGTCACTGGATTCGAACGACCTGAGCGCGCGCCAGGGGCGCGGAAGGCGGACAGGAGGTCCGCCGCGAGCGAAGGGCGCGGCCTGGAGGCCCGGCACAGGAGGTGACGGGCCGGAAGGCGAATCCAGTGTGGCTCAGTAAATGTTCAAAAGCCCCTCCGACAGGAGGGGCTTTTGAATTGAAGCGGGAAGGCACTGGATTCGAACGACCTGAGGTTTTAGACTAGAACCAAGGGGGCCCTATGGCAGGAGCGGTTTTGGATCTTATCCAGGGGGATATTACCACCCTGGCGGTGGATGCAATTGTGAACGCGGCTAATTCGACCCTTTTGGGTGGAGGGGGGGTGGATGGGGCAATTCACCGGGCGGCGGGGCCCGAATTATTGGCTGAATGTCGCCGCATCGCCGATGAGATAGGGGGGTGCCCTCCCGGGTGCGCGGTGATTACCGGTGCGGGCCGGCTCCCTTGTAAACGGGTTATCCATACGGTCGGTCCGGTTTGGCACGGGGGCCAGCGGGGAGAGGCGGAGCTTTTAGCCTCCTGTTACCGAGAGAGCCTTCGGCTTGCCCAGGACGCGGGGCTCCACAGTATAGCCTTCCCCAACATTAGTACGGGGGTGTACGGGTATCCAAAAAAATTAGCCGCCCCGGTAGCCCTTCAGGCGGTCCGCTCTTTCCTTTCCCAGGGGAGCACGATTCAAAGGGTTGTTTTTGTGTGTTTTGATGAGGAAAATTATCGTCTTTACCGTTCCCTTTTGGATAACCCAAGCCGGAGTTCCTAAGAGTCTTTCGGACTGTAAAAACCAGGCCCTTAGGGCCTGGTTTTTCCGAGGGCTTGGATATACGATGCGCAGGCCGCAGGAAAGGATAGGGTTTTAAGCCTAGATTTTTCTCCCGAAACGATCTGGACGTCCTTTTTGGGACAACCAACCTGTTTGGCCAAAAAGGATCGGAGCTCCAGGTTGGCCTTGCCGTCCTCGGGAGCGGCGGCGATGCGCAAACGAAGTCTTCCCTCTTGGGTGTCCATAATTTCGGTTCTAGAGGCCCCGGGAACGACCTTAACGTCCAAAAACACCCGGACTTCGGCGTTCGATTCTGGCTTTTTCATACTGCGGCGCTGGAGGGAAGCCAGGCTAACTTGCCTATTTCCCATTCAAAGGAAAAATCCCTTTCCCCGTAGGGGAGGGGCCGGATGAGGAAATTCGCCAGAGCCGCGGCGCGAAACGAAAGGGGCTTTTCTAATATATCTAAGAAAAAACGGTCCAAATGGTGTTCCGTATCGGTGGAACCGAGGATAGTCAACCCCAAAAGGACGGGGCTCAGGGCCCGGATACCCAGGGTTGGTTCAAATTCCAGGGGTGAAAGGGCCAGGTTCAAGCCTCCCAGGGTAGGAAACGACGGGATAGAAACCGTAGCCCAGCCCTGGGTCGTACATTTTCCCTCCCTATTCAAGCGGTTTATTCGATTCCGGAGGGATTTTGCCAGCATTAGAAGCGTTTCCCGGGAAAGGCTTTGGGATACCACCCCTAGGGGAGCCACGGGAGGGAATGAACGGGCTCCAAAGAAACCGGATTGGAATAGTTTTCCCCCGTATACCCTCAAAATCCTGCGGGTATCCCTGTGGGGAACGAGAACTAGAAGGCGGATTATGGCATTATCGCTGGATTTCATATTCTCAAATTTCCGCTTCTATGATACAGTTATATATCTTTAATGTAAAGGAAAGGTTATAAGGGCGTATGAAGCGCAAAACCAAATTGTTAGTGGATAGGCTGTCGGAAACCATAGCGTCTTGGCCATCCATCGAATGTATCTCCCTCAACGAAGCCGCCATTCCCGATACCTTGGATCCCTATTTCGCGCTTATTTTTGACGTATACTACCGTAAACCTATCATTCCAGCGGAAGAACGGCGTCGTTTGTACGGGGACGATGTCCTGGCCTTTGAAACCTCCGCCCAGGGTAACAAGGACCGTTTTCTCATTGGCGATTTACCGGTCCGGATCGAGTACAAGGACGTGGAAAAGATTAATGAGTTGGTCACCATCGCGGATTCTCAAACCGACCACCTCTGGCTTATCAAAGACTCGGGAACCTACGGGTTTTATCGGCTTGCCCAGGGGGAGGTGCTTTTTCATCGGAGCCCCTGGATCGACGAAATTCGTCAGCTGTTATCCAAACTGGGGGACGATTTTTGGATCCAGATGCGGGATGTGCACCAATCAAAGATGGAGCATTTTTTAAGCGATTTGGGGGCCGCCCTGATTCAGGGAGACGATTTCCACTATCTAATTTCTTCCGCCGGGTTTATTAAAAACGCCTGCGTCGCCCTTTTTTGTATAAACCGACGTTTTGAACCCTCCCACCGGGGGTTTTATGAACAGGTAAAGGCTCTCCCCATTTTGCCCGAAGAGTTTATTGGACGATTCGAGAGTTTTCTCCGCAACGATTCAGAAATGACGGCCCAGCGGAAGTATTCCCTAGCCCAGTTAATCGCCCGGAGCGTTCTTTCTTTATAGCAGTTTGTCGGACTTGTCCGTCTAATCATAAAAAATCGCAGGAATCTGCGATTTTTTACCTTGCAAACTGCAAAAGAGCCTCCTTTTTTAGAAGGGCCCTATACGTTACAAGAGGGTTGCCATGGTTGCTTCTCATTTTTCGAGATTCTGGCGTCTCAGCACGTTTTCTCTTTTTTTTCTCCTTACGCTATCCGCCCCGTGGACCCTAGGGTCCTGCGCGTTTAAAAAGCCCTCCGGATTGACCGTGGAATTGTACGGGGTTCCTCCAAATTCGGAGGGAAGAAAATCCTTTATTCTGTACGCCCTCTCCAGGGACTCGTTACAACCGAGGCTCGATGGTAAAAAGAATGGAAAGCTCGAATACGCCCTTGATCCGGCGCTTTCGGTACCCCGGGGCTACAGCCTGGAGGTGGAGTATACCCTGACCCCTCGGAAAGAAGAGTCTACCACCGTGAAGGATTCAACGCCGACCCCAGGGACCCACTTAAATTCGGCTAGCTCCGGCAACTTCATGCTCAAGACCGGGGATTCGGTTTCTTGGATCCTCCCCCAGGACGGACGGTTTTTGGGGTTTTCAGAGAACTTTTCCACCCTGCGGTACTGCGTCCCCCTTACTACGGACACCCTCGGTTCCCTGGCGTTTTCCTCCACCGGCGCCGACGGGGTCCTTGAAATTCAAGCCCTACGGATCGTTCCTCGATGGTTTGGGTTCCGCAGGGACGGAACAACCCTGAACGTTACTCCCTTTGTGTCCCTCCAAACCCCAGTTCCTGGACCTGGGGGGACCTATAGCATCGACGTTTCGGATCAATTCCGCCTTTCCGACCCCGTGGCCCTATCGATTGGAGGGGCCCGGGGGCCCATGACCCTTGGTTCTGGGGAAATTAAGTACGACTACAGGGGCGGCTCCGGGGCCGATTCGTTCCTTCTCGGTCCGGGGAACCTGGGAACGCCCCCGTTCCCCCTTACCCTTTCGGCGCCCCGGGGCCCCGATTCGATGGTGCTCCAAAGGGCGGTGCCTCCGCCTTCGGCCCAGGCGGCTATTCCCGCCGATCCGGGCTTAATTCTTTCGTACCAACAGAATTTATGGAGGGATAAGCGATTCGAGGTTTTTTCGTGGGATCGGTTCCCGTCCCTATTGATTTTTGATACCGTGTCCTACGAAATCCAGGATAAACTATTTAAACGGCTCGCCTTTTTTGTGGAAAAGACCGGATACCGGGGGCATTTGGCCACCATACAGGAGATGGCTCCCTACCACGGATGGAACGCCCACGATTATCGGGCCGAAGATTTGGCCGCGTTTTTTGAATCGGCCCGGGCCTCCCATTTCGAGTTGCTGGCCGAAGAAAAGGATCTTCTGCGGGTCCTCATGGCTAACGGGCTTGTGAAGCTTCAAGACCAGGGGCTGAAAAGCGAACGCTACGTGGGGGGCTCGGGGGCATTGATCTCCATTTCCCGGGAGTCGGAGGGCTACCTCCGTTCCCTGTTTATGATCCACGAGCTTTTTCATGGGCTCTTTTTTATCGATGGGGACTTTCAAGCCTTCGCCAAGCAAAGGTGGGATACCCTGGACCCCTTTGCCCGGCGTTTTATTACCGCCTATTTTGATTCCCGGATGTATGATGTACGGGATCCTTTCCTGATGCGGAACGAACTGATGGCCTACTGTTTGCAACAACCCGTTTCCATGGCGGCCACCTATTTTGGGAAAAATATAGCCGGACGTTTGGCCGCGGACCCCCGGCGCCGTTCGGTGCTCGGTTCCCCCAGCGACGCTTCGGGCCTTTGGGAAGAACCGGCGCGCCTTTTTACCGAAGAAGCGGCCGCCTTTTCTTCCTACGTGGAAAAACGGTGGGGGCTCTCCGCCGGTAGAATCTCCCGGATTTACCAAATATCTTGGGCAAAGGGGACGCGCTGATTTCGGACCTTTTCCGATTCTTCCAGGGCAAAGTTAAAACGCCGTTCTGCGTCCAGGGACGAAGGCGGTCCGTGACCCGGCAAAACAGTATAGTTTCCCGGTAGGGAGAAGAGTTTTTTTCGTATGGCCATGGCCTGGATGGTGGTCCCGTAGGAGCTGGCGGTACGACCCACCAAGCCGGCGCTCAGGGCGTCCCCGGTGAACAGGAGGTGTCCGATCTGGTAGACCGCCGAATCGGAGGAATGCCCGGGAACGGATAGAACGTGGACCGAAAAGGGGCCGATTTGGAGCTTGTCTTCGTCATGGACGATGGTAGCCCGGTGTTCGCAAATTTCGTGGTTCACCGCGTATATCGGGGCGTCGTAAATTTTTCGAAGGGTTTTTAACCCATGGACGTGGTTCACATGGTCATGGGTAATCAGAATCCCCCGGATGGTATACTCGTTTTTCTCGATAAAATTCACTATCTTTTCGTCCATACAGCCAGGATCGATCACCAGGGCTTCCCGGCCCTCCGAACCCTCCGTCCCCAGCACAAAACAATTGGTAAACCCGAACAGGCAGTAATGAAAATAGAGGCGCATGTTATTCTTCCAACTCAAAAATAGCTTCCGCCGTATTGGAGGATTTAAAGGAAACCCGCTCTTGGCGAGTTTTTATAAAAAAGGCCTTTTTAACGTTGCAATCGATCAAATCCGAAGATTCGATCCGGGAAGAGATAAAACGGCTGTTATATAAATTGGAGTTATTAAAGGTGCAGTCGCTGATGGTGGAACCGTTAAAATTCACGTGGACCAGCTCGGAACCCTCGAAGGTACAATCGGCAAAGGAAGCCCCCGCAAAAGAAGAAAATTGGATATCGCTTTTAGAAAAATCGCAATCGATGAATTCGGCGAATTCAAAAAAGGATACCCTAAAAAAGGATTCCGTAAAAACGCACATGGAAAAAACCGAGTGGGAAAAGGTACACCCAAAAAAGCGGTGATGGGAAAAATCGATCCCCTGAAATCGGAGATTTTCGGCGCACAGGTCCTTGGTGACCACACCCTTAAAAATTTCCGAGACCATTCGATCGGCCTCCGCTGTAGGGGCGGCGCTATGGAGGGCGCAGGTCTTGGTTCCCGATAGAACGTTTCTGCCACAACCGGCGGCGCAGGGGATAAATTCGTACATGGACCTATTTTAGGACCTTCGTTTGGATTAACGCAAGGCCCCATTGCGATATCCCGGCCCTGTGGGCTATTATTAGTCCCATGTGTTGGTACTGTGGAAAGCCGGTGACGGATCAGGAGCCCCTTGGGCGTAGCCTCCGTTGTCCCGAATGCGGGCGGGATTTACGATCCTGCAAAAACTGCAAGTTTTACCTTCCCGGAAGCCGGGGAGACTGCTCGGAAGTCCAGGGGGAACACCCCTCGGATAAGGAGCGGGGCAATTTTTGCGATTGGTTTTCCCTTAATCCCCAGTTCAAGGTTCCGAGCGCGGGCCAAAAGTCCGCCCAGGCCTCCGAAACCCGGGCCCGCTCGGCCTTTGACTCCCTCTTTGGATCCTAGACCATGGAAAACCGTCCCATCATTTTTTTAGATTCCGGGGTAGGGGGTCTGCCCTATCTGAGAAGTTTTCGGGATTTGAACGATCACGAGTCCCTCTTGTACCTTGCGGATAGACTGAATTTTCCCTACGGACCCAAACCAAAGGAACTCCTGGTAGCCCTGCTGGTCGATCTCGTGGTTCGGCTTCGCTCGGCCTTTGATCCTAAACTCCTGGTGGTAGCCTGTAATACCGCTTCGGTTTCCGCTCTGGACGAATTGCGGAAGGCCTTTCCCGATCTACCTTTTGTGGGGACAGTCCCCGCGGTAAAGCCCGCAGTTTTATCGAGCAAGACCCGTTGTATCGGCGTATTGGCCACCGAACGGACCATCGCCGACCCGTATACCGAAAACCTGGCCCATCAGTACGGAAGGGATTGCCGGGTCCTGGGGATCGGTGCGCCGGAATTGGTGGAATTCGTGGAACACCGTTACCTTAGCGCGGAAGAAGCGGAACGGTCCGCGGTGGTACAGCCCTACGTGGACCGTTTCCGCCGCGGGGGTGCCGACGCGATAGTCCTGGGGTGTACCCACTTTCTTTTTTTAACGGACCATTTTTCCCAAGCCGCCGCTCCGGATCTGCGGGTCTACGATTCCCTGGATGGGGTAGCCCACCGGATTCATGCCCTCCTGTGTGACCGATCCCTCTTATCCGATGGCCCCCCGGTTCCCCCGCGATTTTTCGTTACCGGCCGGGAGGAAATTCCCGCTTCCCTGGGGGCCTTTGCCCGTCAATTCGGTATGACAGCGGAGCTGTTTTCATGACCGCCCTCGTAGTTTCCGGATCAAATAATATTTTCATCGTGGAGGACCTTTCCGCTGGAGACGGACAGAAGCGGTACGTGGAATGCCGTATCAAGGGAAAGGTTCTAAAGGGCGTGGAGGGCTTTTACAACCCCCTGGCCCCTGGGGATCGGGTGGAGGTGGAAGAGGACCCCGCAACCCCGGGGAAGGGGCAGATTGTGGCCCTGGGGGAGCGAAAAAACTCCTTTATCCGCTTTAACCAAAAGGGACAAAGTCCCCAGCTTTTAGCGGCCAACGTGGACCTGGTCCTCTGCGTCGCCAGCCCCGCCAGTCCCCCCTTCCGGCCCCGTTTTTTGGACCGCCTGCTGGTCCAGGCGGAGTATTCGGGGATTCAAGGGGTCATTGTGTTGAATAAATGCGAGTTGGAAAGCGATCTGGATGTGGCTGAACGCTTAGAAGATTTTAACCGCATAGGGTATCCTGTCTTCCGGGTGTCGGCCCGAACCGGCGAAGGTCTTGACGCTTTAAAAAACCTCGTGGGGGGTAAATTTTCCGTCATG
>Ga0078972_1003356_pt1 | contig 48314 bp, 38 predicted proteins | sample YelNatPaOPGAMG01_FD_67568 | JGI IMG/M metagenome (GOLD analysis project Ga0078972, IMG submission 67568) | Hot spring thermophilic microbial communities from Obsidian Pool, Yellowstone National Park, USA - OP-RAMG-01 (SPADES assembly) (version 2) | ecosystem: Environmental > Aquatic > Thermal... | reverse complement strand
CTGCTTTGACGCGTATGTTGTAAGTACCGGGTTTAAGGTGTAGAGGTCCGGTATAGAGAAGCCAGTGCGGGTTTTTCGTTTCTTCAAAAGTATAAACAAGTGAGGCGCCGTGTGTAGGGCAGTAAAAGCTCAGGGTCATGGGTGAAGTGAAGGTGCCTCCCGTTCGGTAATTCTTCGCGGAGCGGTCTTCAGGCGCATTGATGATGAAATAAGGTATATCCGTGACTGGTTGTTTTCCTCCCGGCCACATCTGTTCAATCATCTCCGGTTCGTTAAGATGACCCATGTCGCCGGTTTCCCTTGTCCATGCCTCATGACGTTTTCTCATCTCATCAAGCACGGGTTTCAGTTTCGGATCGTTAACGAGGTTGTTTATCTGGAACGGGTCGGCTTTTACGTCGTACAGTTCTTCAGGGGGACGTGAATAGGCGAACCAACTTTTCTGAGGTCCGGTGAGTTTACCTTCAGCGTCGAGGCGAAGCATCTCCCTGTAAATGGGCATGTTACTGAGATAAGCCACCCATATCGGGAACGGTTCATTCGGATAATAATTACGGATATATAAATAATCTTTTGTACGCACTGAACGGATCATGTCGTACGATTCATCCACTCTGTCGCGGGCTGCGAAGACTACATCGCGCGGTGCACCTGTCTGACTTCCGAGGAAAGCTCTCCCCTGCATGTGTGCGGGAACAGTTACACCGGCAATCGAAAGCACAGTGGGGCCAAAGTCAATTGAACTTATCAGCTGGTCGTCAACGGTACCCGGTTTTAATTTACCCGGCCACCTGATTATCAGGGGAATGTTAAGACCAGAGTCGTACAGCCAGCGTTTTGCTCTTGGCAGGCCATCGCCATGGTCGCCCCAGAAAAAGACAACGGTATTTGAGGCCTCCCCTTCCCTTTCGAGTTCATTAAGCAAAACTCCCACAACTGAATCAAGCCTCGCAATATTGTCGTACATTTTTGCAATGTTAAGTCTTACTGTATCATTATCAGGGAAGTATGGGGGAACTTTTACTTTTTTCGGGTCTGTTTTAATATTTTTAAGTTTCCAGTTCTGGCTTTCGTGGGTTCCCGTCCAGTTAAACACTGCAAAGAAAGGTTGGTTTTTATCGGGCCGGTTTTTATAGTGTGCCGTACGGCTGCATTCGTCCCAGATGCTGGCAGGCACGGGGTCCATTGCAAACTGGTAATCGGTTTTAGAATTATTGGTGCAGTAATATCCGGCAGCTCGCAGGTATTCGGTGAAGGCTTTCACATAATGAGGGGGAACTGCAGTGAATTCTATGGGATTGTCAACCGACCTTCTGTAGGAGGTAGTCCGCATGTGCATGCATCCTATTGATGTCTGGTACATACCGGTAATTATACCAGCACGGCATGGTGCGCTGATTGCAGCAGTTGTAAATACATTTGTATATCTTACTCCCTGTGATGCCAGCCGGTCAATATTTGGCGTTTTTGCAACAGGGTCGCCGTAACAGCTTAAATGAGGGCTTAAATCTTCGGTGGATATCCAAAGAATATTCAGTCGTTTCTGGGCTTGCTGGCCTGTGGCGTTTAATGTTACCAGGGAAGCAAGTCCAAAACTTAATGCGGAATTTAAAACTTTCATGGGAAAAATATTATTTTATTGTACCTGGTTTTCTTCTGTTGGCTCCCGGCGCTCCGGTAAGCTGATCTCCGAGATCTTCCCGTGCTTTTTGGGCAAGATCCAGAAGTTCTTTCACTTTTTCCGGGTTCCATTCTGCAACATTATACCATTCACCCGGATCGCGGCGCAGGTCGTAAAGCTGAGGCTCAGTGATCTTTTCTGTGCCTGTCTGACCGGGCCAGCCATCGGCGCCGGGTTTGAAACCGCGGTATGTTCTGCCGCTATGCGGGAGAACAAGTTTCCAGTAATCAATCTGAACAGCTTCAAGGGCATTTTGCTGGTAATAATAGAGGAACTCGCGCCGGGGATTAGCCTCTTTATCTCCCATCATAAGAGGAAGAATATTTACGCCATCTATTTTCTTTTCAGGTAATGGAGCCCCTGTTATTTTGGCAAGAGTTGGCAGAATATCAATTGATGAGGCGAGTCTGTTGCAAACCGCACCTTCAGGTATTACTCCGGTCCAACGCATAATACATGGCACCCTTTGTCCGCCTTCCCAGCTTGTGCCTTTACCTTCACGCAGTCCACCCGTTGTACCTGCATGGTTTCCGAAATTGAGCCATGGGCCGTTATCGGAAGTGAAAATAACAAGAGTATTTTTTTCAATTCCTGTACGTTCGAGTGCTTTCATTATTTCTCCCACCGACCAGTCTACTTCCATCATCACATCGCCGAACATTCCCTGTTTGCTCTTTCCGCGGAATTTATCCGATACTCCCAGGGGTACATGAACCATTGAATGCGGGATGTAAAGGAAAAAAGGCCGGTTCCTGTTTTGTTCTATGAACTTAACCGCTCTTTCGGTGTAAAGAGTTGTCAGTTTATCCTGATCAGAGAGTGTCAATATCTCTCCCACTTTCCGGTTACCTTCGATAAGAGGAAGCGGCGGATATTTCATCTTGTTGCTGGTTGTATCTTTCAGCCTTATAGGAATACCGTCGAAATCAACGGGCCACATGTCGTTTGAATATGGTAGTCCGAAATATTCATCAAAACCATGCTGAAGCGGAAGAAATTTCTCATGATGTCCAAGATGCCATTTGCCTATTATACCGTTATAATAACCTTTTGTCTTCAGCATTTCGGCAATAGTTGTCTCTTCAGGGTTTAAACCCACTTCGGCCAAAGGATTCAGTGCTCCGGAGATACCGATGCGGTTGGGGTAACAGCCGGTAAGAAGTCCGGCTCTTGAAGCGCTGCTTACGGCCTGTGGGCAATAGAACCATGTAAACTGCATGCCCTGTGCGGCAAGGCGGTCGAGGTTGGGAGTCTCATACTGATTTGCGCCGGTGCGGCCAATGTCGCCATAGCCCATATCATCAATAAGAATAATTATGATATTTGGTGAAGACGGCTTGAAACCTGCCTGCTTCTGTGCAAATGAGGGAGTAATTAAAGCAGTTGTAGTTCCAAGGGCAATAAGAGATTTGATGTTAATCATTTTTGTATTTTTTTAATTACATAATTTTTCCACTTCGGATTCGGGAGCATCATTTTTGCGTTATTTAATTTGCGCCATTCGTTAAGCAATTTATATAATTCTTCAGTTTTTTCAGGATATAATGCTGAAATATCGTTTTTTTCAGAGATATCATTTTCAAGATCATAAAGTTCTGCACGTTCCTTTTCAAAGTTATCAATCAGTTTGAATTTACCAAGCCTTATGGCGCTCCCGGGTTCACCCCCCTGGTTTGAATAGTGAGGATAATGCCAGAAAAGGGGTCGTTCAGGCATTTCATCCTTTTCGAGCAGTGGCGTCAGGTTTACTCCGTCAATTTCTTCATCGGTATATTTTATTCCGCATATATCAAGAATTGTAGGGAAAAAATCTATTGAGGAGACAGGGGTCCGGATCATTGTTCCCGGTTTTCCTTTGCCAGGATATTTAATTATTAAAGGTACTCTTATGCCTCCTTCGTAGAGCCATCCTTTTCCTGCTCTCATGGGTTCATTGCATGTAGGTGAACCTTCAGATGTTGAAAGACCTCCATTGTCGGAAGTAAAGAAAATGACAGTGTTGTCATCTAAACCGAGCTCCTCTGTTTTTTTAAGTACTTTGCCGATGTTTTCATCCATACTGTAAATCATGGCGGCATAAACCGGATTACTTTGAATTATTCTCTCTTTGTAATTATTGCTCATATCAGGTCTTATCCAGTCGCGGTCTCTTGTAAAAGGTTCAATTTTCGACAGTCCGGTTGAATCGGCTTTTGTCTGAAACTTCTTTATATGTTCCTCTTTAGCCTGCATGGGATTATGAACAGCATAATACGAGAGATAAATGAAAAACGGCTTTTTCCTGTTTTTTTCGATAAATTTTATTGCTTCATCCGTCTGGCGGTCGGTCAGGTATTCGCCTTCCGGGCCGTCTTTAAGACGGGGGTTGCCGTAAGGGGAGAAATAGCCGTTAGCGTTTTTATTACGAACGGGTTGTCCCATTCCATATCCTCCGCAATTTACGTCAAAACCCTGGTTCTCGGGCCAGTAAATTGAATCATGACCGAGGTGCCATTTTCCTGAAATCATTGTGGAATAGCCGTTTTGCTTAAGTACTTCGGCAATAGTAACCTCATTAAGGTCGAGTTTAAGATTAAAGGGAAGGGCGATAAGTTTTTCAGTGGGCGAGCCATTGTTTGAAGACTGTCTGGCCGGAATCCAGCTGGTGATGCCTGTTTTTACAGGGTATTTGCCGGTCATTATTGAGGCCCTGGTGGGCGAAGAGACCGGGCATGAGGCATAGGCATCGGAAAAATATACACCCTGACGGGCGAGGCGGTCAAGATTCGGAGTTTCATAGAAAGTGCTTCCGTAACATCCAAGGTCTGAATAGCCAAGATCATCAGCGAGAATAAAAATTACATTTGGTTTTTTTTCCTGCCTGCAACTGCCAAGAATAAAACAAGATAGAGGAGCTAAGGCTGTAAAGCCAATTTTGCATATAAGCCGGTAATTCATATTATATTATTTTGTTTTTTCCGTTTCCCTTATTTTTTTCAGAAGCGCTGATAATTCGTTTACAAGATCCGGGTACTTTTCGGCCAGGTTAATTTTTTCGCCGATATCATTTTTAAGGTTATAGAGTTGAGGCATAGGATCATTGCCTGTTTCGGTGTTGGTATTAACCTGGATTTTTGGGCCCTGGCCGGGTTCGATATATTTCCAGTCGCCTTTTATTATTGTCAGTCTGCCTGAATGTTCCACAAGCCATTCACGGCCTTTTCTGTCTTTTCCGAGGAGGGCATCAATGTGGTTAAAGCTGTCGGGTGCATCGTTGCCTTCAATCTTTTGTCCGGTAAGTGCGGCGAATGATGCTGTGAGGTCAACCTGGCTGAAGAGGGCGTCAGATATGCCGGGTTTTATTTTTCCTGTCCATTTTGCAATGAAAAGGACCCTTGTGCCGCCGTCGAAGAGGCTGTACTTCCCTCCTCTCAGAGGCCCGGCAGGCTTATGGTTGCCGAGCAGCTCCACCGCCTTATCCTTATAACCGTCGTCAACAACCGGACCGTTATCGCTTGTTATGATAATAAGTGTTTTTTTATCGAGATTAAGCCGTTCAACGGTTTTAAGTATTTCGCCAACCGACCAGTCGAATTCAAGGATCGCATCGCCGCGGGGTCCCATCCCGCTTTTACCTGCAAAACGAGGATGCGGCATACGCGGTACATGGATATCGTGGGTGGCAAAATAGAGGAAGAAAGGTTTATCTTTATTTCTCTCGATGAATTTTACCGCTTTTCGTGTTATTGTATCGGCTATGTTTTCATCCACCCACAGAGCAGATTTTCCTCCTGTCATCCATCCTATCCGGCTCACGCCGTTCACGATAGTCATGTCGTGGCCGTGGCTAGGGTGCATTTTAAGGAGTTCAGGGTTTTCCTTTCCTGTTGGCCAGTCACCTATTTTCTTCTGGTAGTCTACTTTTATCGGGTCTGACGGGTCAAGAGCGACCACACGCCGGTTTTCCACAAATACGCATGGTACCCTGTCGCCCGTTGCCGGGATAAGGAAGCAATAATCGAAGCCGATATCAAGCGGGCTGTGAGTTATTTCACCGTTCCAGTCGGGGCCGCCGGCAGGGCCGAGGCCGAGGTGCCACTTACCCACAACGCCGGTTGTATATCCGGCCTTTTTGAGTACTGAAGCAATTGTAGTGCGGCCAGGTTCAATAATAGCTGATGCGTCGCCCGGGAGAACACCAGTGCCTTTGCGGCGCCATGCGTATTCACCTGTAAGAAGTGAGTATCTGGAAGGGGTGCTGGTGGCAGAGGTACAATGTGCATTGGTGAATCTCAAACCCTGTGAAGCGGCCCGGTCAATATTCGGAGTATTGATTGTCCGTGACCCGTTGCAGCTTACATCGCCGTAACCAAGATCGTCGGCATAAATAATTATTATGTTGGGATGCTCAACAGACCGGGCACTCATGCCGGGGGCAAAATTTGCAGCTATCAACCCAAGTGTACCCTTAATAAGAAAATGTGTTTTTAATATGGTATGGCTTTTAGACATTATTTGCTGACTTGTTTTTCAAATGTGAAACTAAAAATATCCGACATGGTATGTGCCTGCTTTATAATATCATTGATTCTATTTACAACATCCGGATATGCAGATGAGACATCTGTTGTTTCTCCCGGATCTTTTGAAAGATCGTATAGTTCAATTTTCGCCTGAGGATCTTTGTTAACATTTAATTTTACTCCTTTCCAGTTACCGGTTCTCACAGCAATTTTTCCTCCCTGTTCATGAAATTCCCAGTAAAGGTAATCATGTTGTTTTTGTCTTTTCCTGTCAAGTAGTGTTGGAAGAAAAGAAATGCCGTCAATATTTTCGGGTACTTCTGCGCCTGTCAACTCGGCCAGAGTGGGCATAACATCCCAGAATGCCGATAAGTGGTCAGTTATAGTACCTGCTTTAATTTTTCCTGGCCATCTCACTAACATTGGGACACGTATTCCTCCTTCATAGAGGTCTCTTTTATAACCTCTGAGATGACCGTTACTGTTGAAGAAGTCTGGGTCGGCACCTGCTTCCTGGTGAGGTCCGTTATCGGATGTAAAAATCACAATGGTATTTCCGGCGATCCCAAGTTCTTCAAGTTTGTTAAGAATTTCTCCAATGTAATCGTCGAGTTGGGTAATCATGGCGGCGAAGGCAGCATGGGCTTCAGGCTGGGAACCGTAAGGACCAAGGCGGAAATCAGGACCATCATCAACGCCTTTGAATGATTTCTCCGGTTCATACTTACCCCTGAATTTCTGCATATATTCTTCTTTTGCAAAGAGTTCTGCATGGGGAATGGTAGTCGGATAGTACAGAAAAAAATGTTTATCCCTGTTTTTTTCTATAAAATTTAGGGCGGCCTTGTGGATCAGGTCGGCGCTGTAAGCTCCTCTTTTCCCACTGTCGTTTTCGTGCAGGAAAATCTTTTCATGGTTATGCCAGAGATATGCAGGATAATAATTATGTGCAAGACGTTGACAGTTATAGCCATAAAATTCATCGAATCCCTGTGCGTTAGGATCACCTTCAGTATCAATGAATCCCAGGCCCCATTTTCCGAATGCGCCGGTCACATAACCTTTTGTTTTGAGCATTTCTGCTATGGTGAACGATTCTGCCGGCAGTGGCCATTGTCCTTCGGGTACTATTTCACGGTTGCCGCGTATTGGTGTATGTCCCGTATGAAGGCCTGTCATAAGGCATGAACGTGAAGGTGCTGAAACGGTTGTCCCTGCATAATGCTGCCGGAACAGTATTCCCTCACGTGCTAGACGGTCAATATTCGGTGTCTGAAACTTCTGCTGTCCGTAACAGCTAATATCACCATAGCCGAGATCGTCGGCAAGAATGTAAATAATGTTGGGCAGTTCCTGAGTTTTTTTTCCCCCGGAACACGAAAAAAGAGTACCGGAAATGCACAAAGACACGTATAAGGGAATTTTATTTTTCATATTAATGTTAAATTTAATTAAAATTGTCGGATAAAACTCTAAATAAATAAACTGCAGATTGTGAATGTATTCAAATAATCTTATCAGTTTATCAAATGTTTACTTCAACAAGACCCAGATCGGGATTAAGTTGCTTTTCCGGGTAAAGTGCTTTAAGGGTTACCATGGCGGTTCCGAGCGAGGTGGCATTGCTTATTTCGGATGTGAATATCTGTTTGTCGGGAAAAGAGCTTGCCACAAGCTTCAGGAAAAGAGGATTTTTTGAAAAACCTCCCGTAATAAAAATCTTTTCCGTTTCATCATTTTCCGCCATTACCCGGTAAACCGCCTCAACGGTAAGATCGGTAAGCTCGATCATAAGCTGATGATAGGCTTCAATGAAGTTATCAAAGAGGAATAGTTCAGGTTCCTCCCTGAGCGTACCCGGTTTATTGCCGGGAACGGTAAAGATTTTTTCACCGGTGAATTTCCCCATCATCCTATTCAGCAGTTTTATGTCGGGTTTTATTAGCCTGAACGAATTCTCATGAATCTTGAAATACTGGCTTATTTTTTTCACTGCCTCATCGTGCATGTGTCCAAGAAATAGTCTGGAGGATTTTACAGGTTCTCGGTTGATACTCATGTAACAGAGGCAGTCCTGTGAAAGTTCTTCCGCAGTAAGCGGTTCATTATTGAAAGGGTTCATACTTATACACCATGTGCCTGTGGAAACGAGGATAAATTTTCCTGTTTCAGGTCCGAAGTAGGGAGCCAGTGATGCGGAACTGTCGTGAAGGCCTGTTCCAGCCAGAATTCTTTTACCTGAAAAATTTATTTCTTCAGGTTTAAATACTGAAACGGGGTCAGGCAGATACAGTCTTTCATCTCTTATCCACTGGTGATAGCTCATATTATCAAAGTCCCACATAGCGGTATGGCATCCGATTGATGTGTGTTCCGAGATAGCGTTTCCCGTGAGAAGAAATGAAAAATACTGAGGGAAATGCAGGATATGTTTGACTTTTGAAAAGATTTCTGGTTTTTTTCTTTTCAGCCATAGAGCCTGAATTCCGGAATTCAGCATACCTAAGGCTGGTGAAGCGGTACGGCGGCAGAATTCTTCCTTCCCTCCGTATTTTCTGTAAAGTTCATCAGGAAGTGATTCGTCAACAGGTTTCAGATAATTATAAATTGGTGTAAGTCTTTTACCATGGTGGTCAATATAAGCCAGGGTGGCACCGTAAGTTGTAAAATTAACTGCCAGAAGATCATACTTATCTGAAAGTGTATATTTCTGAAGCTGTTTAATAACCCAATCTTCAATAAGTTCGATATCATCACACTCAAAACCATCTTCATCGGTTGTAACAGGAAACTTTTCTTCTGTTTCCTGAAGTATATTCAGGTTAACATCAAAAATGAGCAGTTTCTTGTTTGTTTTACCAATATCGAATATGGCAATTATCTGATCTTTCATTTCTCAGAGGTTACACTGTTTATTTTCTTTTCAACAGAACATTCTTTTCGTAGTCAAGTATTTCCTTTATATATTCTTCGCCGGCAGGTTTACCGTTCTGAATGCAATAGTAATCATATACAGCGCCGAATGGTTTTGTTTTCATCAGTTCAAGATATGCAAGCCTTTCAAAGTTTCTGCCTTTATTTTCGTATTCTGTAAGCATTTTACCGGGTTCAAGCAGAGCGCACATAAAAGCAAGCTGAGCCGACCTTGTCCCAATTACATAAGCGCCTATTCTGTTAAGACTGGCATCAAAGAAATCAAGACCTATATTCACACGGTTAAGTGCTTTGGCTCTGACAATCTCCTGTGCAATAAGCATAAGTTCGTCATTAAGAGTAAGAACATGGTCGCTGTCCCATCTGACGCCTCGTGTAAGATGAAGGAGAATTTCATCAACGTAAAGTAAAATTGATGATATTTTGTCTCCAACCTGTTCTGTGGGGTGGAAATGCCCGTTGTCGAGGGTAATCATTGTATTGTTTTTGACAGCATATCCGATATAGAAATCATGGGAGCCCACAACCATTGATTCGGAACCTATGCCAAAAAGTTTGCTTTCAACAGAATCTTTAAGGTATTTTTTCGGATATTTTACTGAAAAAATTTCGTCGAGTGATTTTTTTAGGATTTTGCGCAGTGTACTTCTGTCAACCGGGGTATCTTTTGATCCGTCGGGTATCCATATATTATGGACTGACGGAGTGCCCAATTGTTTACCCATATCGGCAGCTATTTTTCTGCATCTCTTTACGTGTTCGACCCAGAATTTTCTGATCTTTTCGTTTTTACTTGAAAGAGTATATCCGTCATCAGCGTATGGATGTGAGAAACAGGTACAGTTAAAATCGAGGCCTATTTCATTTTTCTTTGCCCAGTCGATCCAGCCCTGAAAGTGTTTTGTTTCTATTTCATCACGGTCAACCAGTTTACCTCCGAACTCTCCATAAATTGCATGCAGACTCAGACGAAGTTTTCCAGGCACAAGGGAAAAAACTTTTTCAAGATCCTGCCGCATCTGGGATATTGTCCTTGCTTTTCCGGGGAAGTTGCCTGTTACCTGAATACCACCACCACCAAGTTCTGCATCAGGCTTTTCGAATCCTCCAACATCATCTGCCTGCCAGCAATGCAGGCTTATCGGAATGTTTTTCATCTGTTCAATAACATTTTCGGTGTCAATTCCCAGTTCTGCATATTGCTCCTTTGCAAGCTTATATGCCTTTTCAATGTCAATTTTTTTCATAATTTAATTGATTTATAATTATTTATCATAAAAAATCCCAAATCCCAAATCCCAAATCCCAAATCCCAAATCCACAATGCTCCTTATCCCCTACAGGGAATAAATCATTAATGTTCAATCTCTTTTCTACAATACCTTAACCGTTACGCGGTAAAATCCGCAATCCCAAATCCGCAATCCACAATTCTGTTTTATTCCATATAAAAAACCTGCTCAAGAGGAATTGTGACCGGTGAACAGTCAGGGTTTGTCTCCATTATATCGGCCATATATTTCCACCATCTCTGAACGATTTCGGTATTTCCCAAATCCTGTGAGGAACTTTCACCCTTTTGTTCCTGGTAAGCAAAAAGTGTGTTTGACTCTTCATCGAGGAATATTGAATAATTGCATATTCCATTATCTTTAAGAAGTTTAACAAGTTCAGGCCAGATTTCGTCGTGGCGTTTTTTGTATTCTTCCTTAAAACCGGGAAGGAGTTTCATTTTAAATCCAAATCTTTTCATATTCAGGTTAATTATTATCCGAGTTTGACAATGAATGTTGAAAGAATCAGAATAACAATTCCGGTTACAAGAACAGCAATAGTTTTTCTTCTTACACCTTTCCATTCATTCAGTAAAATACCCCATATATTACTAATAGCGATATTGAGAGCCATCAGGATGCTCCATCCGAACACTGCCATGTTTTCGGGCAGTTTACTTGATCCCATTCCGAAGAAATGAAACTGGAGGAACCAGAGAAGTCCGGCAAGAAATGTAAAGAGAAGATTGCTTATAAACACTGGACCGGGCACGGTAATATAATCTTTGTAGGTTTTGTTTTTGATGTTCAGGTATCCACAATAGCCAAGGTTTGTGAGGAACCCGCCAATTAATATAAAAATCAGGGTAGGGTTTTTCTGGAATAGAGGATTTGTTCCGTGATCCAGTGCAATTTTTTCTATTGGTTTGCCGGCTTCAAATCCGAAGTTAAAACAGGCGCTCATCACACCTGCAAATATTGCGATAACAATTCCCTTTTTTAGAGAGAATTCCTTAATAGCTGCTTTTTTTTCTTCTTCACTCATTTCTGAGCTTTTCAAAGAACCAGCATAACCTATTATGGCAATTCCTGCTACTGTAATTGCAACGCCTATTACCGTTAGAATTCCTCCAGTAGTTGCAAAGAGATTTTCTCCTGCAACTATCGGCGGGATTAGGGTACCGAAAGCAGCACACAGACCAAGCGCAATGCTTTGTCCGAGAGCAATACCGAGATAACGTATGCTTAACCCGAAAGTAAGTCCGCCAAAACCCCAGAGAATCCCGAAAAACATCGCCATCAGTTTAGCATGGGAAGGAGACTCTTTAATTATAGGTATCAGTTCTCCCTGCGGCACAAAGATTAATGCAAATATCCATGGAATGATAATCCATGCAAAAAGTCCCTGAGATATCCAGTACGACTCCCATGCCCACGATTTTACTTTTTTAAAAGGAACATAAAAGCTGGCAGCTCCAATACTTCCGAGCATAATAAGGAAAATTCCTGCTATTGGATTCATTTTTAAATTATTAAAATGTTATTAATCCTTTTTTAAGGGATTAAAAATAACTATTTTATTTTTTTTTTATCAGGAATAAAGTTTTTTTAACATTTTTGCTTATAATTATTGTCATAAAAGAACAGAAACCAAAAAATTTTAAAATTATATCAAACCATGAAAAAAATATCTCTATTTTTTGGGCTGGTGATAATGTGCATTAATGCTCTGATTGCACAGGAAATTAACGTTTACGGGTTAACATGCGAGCATAAAAAAAATCCGTTTGGAATTGATAAATCCACACCAAGGTTTTCATGGAAAATCTCTGCATTAGGAAGAAATGTTGTACAAACTGCATATTCAATTGAAGTTGCAACAGTTGAAAAATTTACCCGCGATAAAATTGTCTGGCAGTCAGGCAAAGTTGAATCCGATGAATCTGTTCTTATATCATACAATGGCTCTGCTCTTTCACCATGCCAGAGATATTACTGGAGGGTAAAGATTTGGACAAGTTCAGGCAAAGAATCAAAATGGAGTGAAATAGCCTTTTTTGAGACCGGATTAATGTCACCATCCGGATGGAAGGCCAAATGGATAGAAAAAGAGGGTGACACATTACGTTATTCTCCTTCACCTCATTTCAGAAAAGAATTCACAATCAGCAAACCTGTTGCAAAAGCTACTGTATATATAACATCGCATGGTTTTTATGAGCTTCACCTTAACGGCAGCAAGGTTGGAGACCAGGTTCTTACTCCGGGATGGACTTCATACAGAAAAAGACTTCAGTATCAGGTATACGATGTTACCGGCATGGTAGTAAAAGGCAGCAATGCAATAGGTGCTGTTCTTGGGGATGGATGGTTTAGGGGAACACTTGCATGGGGCCATAACTGGGCAATTTACGGGAAAACACTGGGCCTTTTGATGCAGTTGAGAATTATTCACACCGATGGAACTGAAACATTAGTAATTACTGATGAGACATGGAAAGCCAACCAGGATGGTGCAATAAGGATGAGCGATATTTACAACGGCGAAACCTATGATGCAACAAAGAGGCTTACCGGATGGAACCTTCCGGGTTATGATGAGAAAAACTGGGTTCCGGTTAAGACGGCAAATTATAAAACGGATAATATTATAGCATCGGAAAGCGTGCCCGTAAGAAAGATTCAGGAAATAAAGCCTGTAAAAATCCTGCGTACCCCTAAAGGAAGTCTTGTTGTTGATATGGGACAGAACATGGTCGGATGGGTAAGGCTGAGAGTGAAAGGCCCACGCGGAACTGTCGTTACGCTGAGGCATGCTGAAGTGCTTGATAAATACGGCGAGTTTTATACAGCCAATCTCAGGAGTGCAAAATGCCAGCTCACCTATACCCTTTCAGGTGATGGTGATGAAGTATATGAACCGAGATTTACCTTTATGGGCTTCAGATATGTGGAAGTTAATGGCTTCCCCGGTGAACTGACAACAGATAATATTACAGGAGTGGTTGTCCATTCCGACATGCCCGTAACCGGCACTTTTGAAAGTTCAAGCCCTCTTATTAACCAGTTACAGCATAATATACAATGGGGACAGAAAGGTAATTTTGTTGATGTGCCCACCGACTGCCCGCAGAGAGACGAACGGCTCGGGTGGACAGGCGACGCACAGGTCTTCTGCCGTACCGCTGCCTTCAATATGGATGTTTCAGCGTTCTTTACGAAGTGGCTTAAAGATGTTTCTGCCGACCAGAAGCCGGGCGGTGAAGTTCCTGATGTAATTCCGGATGTGCTTAACCGTCAGGATGCTGTAACTGCAGCACCATCGGCAGCATGGGGCGACGTGGCTGTTATAGCTCCGTGGACCATGTACCTTGTTTATGGAGATAAGAATCTTCTTGAAACACAGTATCCCGGGATGAAGAAGTGGGTTGAATATATACGCAATAAGGCCGGAGAGAGCTATATCTGGAAAGGCGGCAGCAAATACGGCGACTGGCTCTTCTATCATCCTCCGGTAAATAATCATACAGAATTTGACGGGCACACCGAGCATGACTTTATTTCCACGGCAATGTTCGGTTATTCCACAAAACTGCTTTCGCTTGCCGCAAAAGAACTTGGGAAGGAAGAGGATGCAAAATTCTACAGCGATCTGTTCAGTAAAATAAAGAATGTTTTCATTCATGAATATGTTACACCTGCAGGGCGCGTGGGAACAGGTTCCCAGACATCCTATGTACTGGCGCTTATGTTTGATCTTCTGCCTGAAAACCTCAGGCCGAAAGCAGTGGAGTTTCTTGTTGCGGACATAAAAAGCCGCAGGAACAGGCTTTCAACAGGGTTTGTCGGAACCTCATATCTGTGCCATGTGCTTTCAGGCATGGGATATACTGATGTGGCATACGACCTTCTTCTTCAGGAATCATATCCCTCATGGCTTTATCCCGTAAAAATGGGAGCTACGACAATATGGGAGCGCTGGGACGGAATTAAGACCGACAGCACCTTCCAGGATGCAGGGATGAACTCGTTTAACCATTATGCCTATGGAGCAATAGGCGACTGGATGTACAGGGTGTGTGCAGGTATTGAGGCAGGCAGTCCGGGTTATAAAAAAATCATTATTCAGCCCTCTCCCACACCCCGGCTATCATATGCCAGGGCAGCTTTTGAAAGCGGTTACGGCACAATAGAATCGGGATGGGAAAGAAAAGAGAACATGATAACAGTTAAGATAAAAATACCCGTGAACACGAAAGCTACCGTATTATTGCCGGCAGATGCAATTTCAAAAGTGACCGAAGGCGGCAACCCGCTCAATTCCATAAAAGAGTTTACCAATATAAGGGTGCTTAATAACAAAGTAGCCTTTGAAACCGGTTCGGGAGAATATGTTTTTGAGATCAGAGAATAATAACTCCCATAAAAGGTCTGAATTTTAACATTTTAACATATTATTTACAGGCTGTATTAAATGCAGCCTGTTTAATCTATTTATTGCCGGATGAATAATAAATTCTATTTTTGCACACCTTAAATCGGATATAAGATATATGTCATTTTTCGGCAGTCACATTGGTGAGTTTGCGGCGTTGTTTACAGCTTTTTCGTGGACCGTTACGGCGGTGGCTAATGAAACGGCGAGCAGGAGAATAGGTTCCCTTTCGCTGAATATTATAAGATTGTTTCTTGCCGTCTTCCTGCTTGCTGTTTACAATTACATGGCAAGAGGATATCTTCTTCCGACCGATGCCACATCATATAACTGGTTCTGGCTTTCACTCTCGGGACTGGTGGGCTTTACTTTCGGGGATTATTTCCTGTTCAGGTCGTTTGCTGTAATAGGCTCGAGATTTTCGATGCTGATAATGACCATCGTGCCGCTGCTTACCGCTTTTTTCGGATGGGTGATGATAAACGAGAAGCTCACTTTACTGCATTTTCTAGGAATGGTGCTGACATTTACAGGTATTTCACTTGCAATATTCAACCGCAACGGCAAAGGTGAGAGACTCTCTCTTAAACTTGCACCGGCCGGCATTTTTCTCGCCCTCGGAGGGGCATTAGGGCAGTCGTTAGGACTGGTATTAAGCAAAATAGGAATGAAAGGAAGCTATGATCCTTTTGCAGCAACACAGATCAGGGTTTTTGCAGGTGCGACAGGATTTGCCGTTCTGGCAACACTGATCTCGCACTGGCCCGAAGTGTTTAAAGGAATAAAAGACAGAAAAGCAGTTATTACCACTTCAATAGGTGCCATTTTCGGACCCTTTCTCGGGGTTTCCTTTTCACTTATGGCAGTAAAATTTACACAGGCCGGCATTGCATCAACCATTATGGCAATAGTGCCGGTTCTGATAATAGTTCCTTCGATGATAATATACAAGGAAAAAGTAACCCTGGCAGAGATTGTAGGGGCAGTTATTTCGGTGGCGGGAGTTGCAGTGTTCTTTATTTAGAGGCTGCAGACTTTATGAGCCTTTCCGTCAGGCTTATGGTATCCCTGCCCTTTCAGGGCGCACACAAAGCCGGCCGCGCTGTAACATCGCCGGCGCAACTCCATTCGAGCCCGGCGAACTTTCAGGGGCATGCAGAGCTGGCTGCGCTGTAAGCGCACAATACTATAACATTGGACAACGTCCAATGTTGGAAGCATACAAATAACTTCAAAGCCCTGTAAGGGCGGAATAGTAAAGGATTTTAAATACCTGCGGGCATTATCCTGACTAAACAAACAGTAATATCAGCAGCTGGGCGATAAAGATTCTGAGAAACATAACCAGAGGATATACCGTAGCGTATGCCACCGCAGGAGCTTCTGACTGTGCCATTTTATTTGCATATGCAAGTGCAGGCGGATCGGTCATGCTGCCGGCAAAGAGTCCGCATACTTCAAAATAACTGTATTTCAGCCATTTAATTGCAAATACTCCTGCAACGGTTACCGGCAATACCGTAATTACCGCTCCGTATCCCATCCATATAAAACCATCGCCGGAAGCAAGCGACATAATGAATTTCTCTCCGGCCTTCAGACCGACACTCGCAAGGAAAAGTACTATTCCTGTTTCTCTCAGCATCAGGTTTGCACTGGTGGTTGTATATGGAACGAGAGAAAACCTGTGTCCGAATTTACTCAGCAGCATTGCCACTATGAGTGAACCTCCTGCCAGACCAAGCTTCATGGGATTTGAAACACCCGGTATTTTAAAAGGAATGCTTCCAACCAGAATTCCAATAATGATTCCGGCAAAAATTGGAACGAGATCAGGTTCATACAGCCGCCGGAGTGAGTTGCCTGTTTCGCGGGCAACATTTTCAATTGAACTTTCATCTCCCACAACAGTCATTCTGTCGCCCATCTGCAATATCAGCCCTGAACCAGCCACGAGCTCAATGCCGGAACGTTCTATCCGGGTAATATTAATATTATACCGCGAACGCAGTTTAAGCGAACCAAGACTCTTCCCCGCTATGTGGGGGTTTGTCACAACAATCCGGCGGGAAACCAGCTTCCCTGATCTTGACGAAAGGTCCAGATCGCTCTCCTCTCCTATGTAACTTACAATTGCCGGAATACTCTTTTTTTCAGAAACGACAAGTATAATGTCGTTTTCCTCAATAATGGTATCCGGTCCGGGAAGAGAGAGTTCCCCTTTATGAAAAAGCCTCGAAATTACCATTTTACCGGGTCCGTTTTTAACTATTTCACCAATACGTTTCCCGGCAACCTTATCTGACTTTACCTTTATTGTAACCTTTTCCGGTATCTCATCTGCAGGATGAAGCATCCCGGATGTGTTTTTTATTTCTTTATCAATATCTATCCGGAAAATCTTACGGATGAAAATCATTGAAAGGATTACGCCAACCACACCGAAAGGATACGCTACGGCATAACCAAGCGAAGGGTCAGGAATTTTTCCGGGATCAATTCCCGGCATTATCTCGTTAATGGTCTGTTGTGCAGCGCCCAGCCCGGGGGTGTTTGTAACCGCACCCGACATTATCCCCGTCATCAGCGACATCGGAACTCCCGAAAGAAAATGAATAAGCACCGTAATCAGGGCACCTGTGATAACAATTACCGTCGCAAGCATATTCATTTTAAGCCCCGATTTCCTTAATGATGAAAAGAAAGCCGGGCCAACCTGTATCCCTATCGAAAACACAAAAAGGATAAGGCCGAAATCCCTGATAAAATCAATTATTTCATGATTTGTGGAAAACCCGAAATGTCCGGCTGCAATACCGGCAAACAGAACAAATGTGATTCCCAGACTGATATTAAATATTTTGATTTTTCCCAGTGCTACTCCTGTTGCAATTACCACACTGTAAACAAGAATTGCATGGGCCACTGAATCGTTCAGAAAAATATCAATAAACCAGTTCATCCAATTTAAATTTTAAATTGTTCTAAAATTAGTAAAATAGAAAAACAGGATTATTGATATCCGGATAATATTTTTTATAAATTTGCGGCCGTTTTTTTAACCTTCATTTCTTAATGTCAGACGAAACATTTTTTATTAGCGGAGTTTTTTGTTTGTCGCTGTTAATCTTCCTGGTACCCGGGCAGATAAAGTACTATTTATCCCTCGCCATTCTTGCTTTGGTTGTTGTGGTAACCTCTTATCTCAGCCTGAACCAGATATTTGAAAAAACGGCTGTTCAGGCCACCACGGAACTGAATATTTTTCCCCCGGATGGATTAAAACTAATCATTGACAGGCTTTCAGCTTTCTTTATAATTGTTGTAAATATTACCACTTTAACCGGCCTGCTTTATGCAAAAGGTTATCTGAGACCCTATTACAAAGTGAAGAATGACATACACATGTCGGTTCACTATTTTTCATACCTGCTGCTTTATTTTTCGATGCTCCTGGTGGTTATGCTGCGTGATGGCATTCCTTTTCTGATTTTCTGGGAAATAATGGCTGTTGCCTCTTTTCTGCTGGTTATCTTCGATGCGGAAGACCGTTCCATACTGAAATCGGGCATCGGTTATCTTGTACAGATGCACATCGGGATGTTTTTTATTCTTGCAGCTTTCCTGATCGTGGAAAAGAAGACAGGAATAATGAGCTTTGACGGTTTAAAAAACTACTTTGCCTATAATCCGGATACTTTTCTTTTCCTGCTTTTCTTTATTGGTTTCGGAATAAAAGCAGGATTTATTTCGTTGCACACATGGCTTCCCGAAGCACATCCTGCAGCCCCTTCGCACGTATCGGGTGTTATGTCGGGTGTAATGATTAAAATGGGAATTTATGGGATCATCAGGGTTCTGCTTTACGTACAGGATGATCTGCTTACCATTGGACTTATTGTTCTTGCGGTTTCACTTTTCTCCGGGCTTTTCGGGGTTATGATGGCCATTGTGCAGCACGACATAAAAAGACTCCTGGCCTATCACAGCATAGAAAATATAGGTATTATAGGAATTGGCATCGGACTGGGTGTGATCGGGCTTGCAGTTAACAACCAGGTACTTGCGGTTCTTGGATTCACCGGCGGGCTGCTTCATGTGCTTAACCATTCTCTCTTCAAATCACTTCTTTTCTTCAGTGCAGGATCGGTTTACCAGGCCACGCACACAAGGAACATTGAACAGCTTGGCGGGCTGATGAAAAGGATGCCATGGAGTGCCGCTCTTTTCCTTACAGGTTCGCTCGCAATATGCGGACTTCCTCCTTTTAACGGCTTTATTTCCGAATACCTTATATATATAGGTATGTTTAAAAGCCTCCCGCTCTCTGACCTTTACATCTCATTATTACTGATTTCAGCTATTATTGGGTTGTCGCTTATTGGCGGACTTGCAATATTCTGTTTTACAAAAGCTTTCGGAGTGACTTTTCTCGGGGAGCCGCGCAGCGCCAAAGCAGGTGAAGCCAGGGAGACAGGGATGGATATGATAATCCCGCAGTTAATCCCTGTACTTTTTATTGTTCTGATCGGAATAGCATCAACATTTTTCGTCAGGCCCCTTATTTCGGTTATCTCCGATGCTTTTGCCATTGCCGCAGTGCCGCAAAGTATCAGCGCCTCTGTAAGCAGCCTGAATGCCATAAGCCTTTCTGCAGGAGTTTTTGTTTTAATCTCTGCAGCACTGCTGTTTTACAGGTATCTTCATCTGAAAAACAAAAAAGTCGTTTACGGGCCTACATGGGGATGCGGATACAGAGCCTGCACTCCCAGGCAGCAATATACATCCACTTCTTTTGCATACAACTATCTTCATATTGCAAAACCGCTGATACCCACCACTAAAGTAATGCCTGAAATAACTGAAGAGGAGATATTTCCTGAAAAAAGATCTTTTGAATCGCACAGCGAAGATGTGTTCAGGAAGGCTGTCGCCGACAAGCCTGTGGAATGGATGTGGAAAATGCTGAAAAAACTTGCTGTGATGCAGACAGGCAGAATACAGGATTATATACTGTATGCATTTATCTTCATAATTATTGCATTAATTCTGACATACCTTAAAGTAATATGATAGTTGCAGGGCTGTTATCGGTGATTCTTTCTGCGCTTTTTCTGCCGGGAATAATTTTGCGGACGAAAAGCATTGCCTCGGGACGCAAAGGCCCGGGAATATTCCAGCCATACAGGGATATTGCAGTCCTTCTGAAAAAAGACTCCGTATTCAGCAAAACAACAGGCCCTCTATTCAGAATGGCTCCTGCCGTTTCGCTTGCAACAGTAATCTGTGCTTCATTCTTTATTCCCCTAAGCAGGTATGGAGCTCTTTTTTCCTTCGATGGCGATTTTATCTTTTTTTCCTATATCCTTGCTTCCGGTAAATTCTTTTCAATAATAGCTGCTCTCGATACCGGAAGCAGTTTTGAAGGAATGGGTGCAAACCGCGAAGCCTTCTTTTCGATGCTTATTGAACCGGCATTCTTTATCCTGATGTCAACTTTTATTATGGCTACCGGAAGCACCTCTTTCAAGGAAATTTATGAAAACTTCACCGTGACAGGTAATCATATTGTAATAATATTCAGCATAATAGGAGTTCTGGTGTTATTGCAGATTGCACTTATTGAGACAAGCAGGGTTCCTGTTGACGATCCTAAAACCCACCTTGAGCTGACAATGATTCACGAGGTAATGATACTCGACAACTGCGGATTTGATAAAGCGCTTATCCACATTAGCACATATCTGAAAATGGCAATTTATGGTTTGCTTATTTTCAATGTTACAGTTCCTTACAACCTGGGAATTATACAGCAGTCAGCTTTCCTGGTACTGACCCAGGTACTTTTTGCGGTTACTATCGGACTTGTTGAGTCGTTCAGGGCCCGGAACAAAATGAATAAAAATCCGAAATATATACTTACTGTATCGGCGGTGGCATGGATAGCTTTTGCAATTATTTTAATTATGACCAAATAAAGAGTTATGGTTAATTACCTTATTGTACTGTTCGCATTAACACTTGTTTACTTCGCTTCAACGGAGAGGATAGTCAATTATATAAGGCTTATCGGGATACAGGGTTTACTGTTATGCGGTATCGCCCTCTTCGAACTGAGTGAAGTAAATGTTTTGAATCTTGTCCTGATTGCGGCTGAAACTCTTCTGGTAAAGACCTTCCTGATGCCGTACCTCCTGTACAGGATTGTCGGTAATTCAGGTGTAACAAAGGTTCACAGGCTGGCAATGCCTGCCTTCTATACACTGCTTTTTTCTATTTTTGCCCTTCTGATAAGTGTGATCCTTGCCGATTCAATGCTGAACAGCTTTGTCAGCATAGTGTTTATGACAACAGCCCTGTTTACCATTTTCGTGGGTCTGCTTCTCATTATAACTCACCGGCTTATTATTTCGCATATTATAGGTTTTATGGTGATTGAGAATGCAGTATTTCTTTTTTCCATAGCCGCAGGCAACAGGATGCCGGTACTTATTAACATAGGTATATTGCTTGATATTTTTGCCGGTGTGCTTATTCTGGGTTTTTTCGGCCTTCGTCTGAAATCGCATTCCAATGAGCTCACCAAATTAAAAGACTGAAAGATGGGATTACTGGTTTTTTTCATATCATCTTTTTTGACAGCCATTTCGGTTCTGATCATAAAAAACAGAACTTACATAAAGTCAGCAACGGTAATTTTTGCTCTACTGCTGATAGGTTTTATGTTATATTGCCTGGTCAACCCTGATAAAACCGAACTTGGCTGGTTCACATTCAACAGTTCCGGGGTACTGCTACTGGCTGTTCTCTCGTTACTGATACTTCCGGTTATTTATCATGGATTTATATATACTTCGGATGATGATATAAAGAGGTTCAGTATATATCATTCTGCACTCATTGCCCTGATAACATTTATGGCCGGAGCATACCTGGCAAACAGCATGACCGTTCTCTGGATATTTGTTGAAGCTACCACTCTTGCCGTTGCTCTTCTTATATATCACGACCGCACGGAGATTGCCCTGGAGGCAACTTGGAAATATGTGTTTGTTTGTTCCACAGGTATTTCCATAGCATACCTGGGAATACTCTTCCTGGGTTTTATTTACGGACGGCAGGATGCTGCCAGCCTCTCTTTTGACGAACTTTCGGGATTGATAAACCAGACAAACCCATGGTATCTGAAAATAGCTTTCCTGTTTGTACTTGTGGGTTTCAGTACAAAGATGGGGCTTTTCCCCATGCATACGATTACAATAGATGCTCACTCAGTAGCACCGCCGCCTGTCAGTGCACTTATATCAACAACACTGATGAATGTGGGCTTTATTGCCATCTTCAGGGTTTATTCTATGTTTGCGTCGTCAGCAATTCTCGGATTCATGAATAACATGCTGATAATCTCAGGTATTCTGTCGCTGCTCATTTCAGCCGGATATATGCTCAAAGCCAAACACCTTAAAAGGATGCTTGCCTATTCGAGCCTCGAAAACATGGGGCTTGTGGCAATTGCACTGGGTACCGGAGGCTCCGGCTATTATGCGGCATTTCTTCTTATTATTCTGCATTCACTGGTAAAATCGGGACTTTTCTTTCAGATGGGTCAGCTTTCGCGGGTGCTTCATACCTTCAAACTCGATGAAACCGGAGATTATATGAAGCTTTATCCGGCAGGCGCGTTAGTACTTATTTCAGGAATGATTCTGATTCTTGCCTTTCCGCCATCCGGAATGTTCATCGCCGAACTCTTTATATTTAAAGGCTTGGTTTCAGCAGGCAACTGGGTCCCGGTTATCGTCACTGCCCTTCTGCTGTTATTTGTCATTTATGCACTGAGTACAAGGATTCTGCATATTGCGTTTTCCCCTGCACGAAACATACCGGCACCCGTTACGCCGGAAAAAGTGAGTAAAACGGAAACAATAACCCAGTTCGTACTCTTCGCCATTGTTGTTGTTTTATGTTTTTACCAGCCCGCAGACCTGGTTGAAATGATCAATAAAAGTGTCAGCTTACTTCCGAAATGAAGTCAATGATGGAAAAAGAGTATATTGAAATAAAGAACAATTTCATGCCGGTAAACATCAGTGAAATACCGGTTCACAGTTATGAAAAATTCAGCAGTCTGGTTTCATATCTGCTAAGAAATGAATCAAATCATTGCACTGCATATTTCCCCGTCAGCGAAAAAGGGAAGCAGCGGTTTATAATCTGCATTGCTGATGACAGCAATAAAAATATCCGCGTTTTTTCCCATATAACTGCAGATGATAATAATTCGCTGAAATCGTTATCAGAAGAGCTTCCTCAGCTTCATATTTTTGAGAGGGAGATTCATGAAAACAGCGGGATTTTTTTTGAAGGGCATCCATGGCTGAAGCCTGTAAGATTTCCTCATAACAGACCTGACAAGACCGGCACAATTGAAGGATATCCCTTTTATAATATTGATAGTGAAGAGCTTCATGAAGTCGGCGTCGGGCCGGTTCACGCCGGAGTGATTGAACCGGGTCATTTCAGGTTTATCTGCAACGGCGAGAAAGTTCTTCATCTTGAAATACAGTTAGGATACCAGCACCGGGGTGTGGAGCAGCTTTTTATTGAGAATGAAGCGCCGCTGCAGAGGAGCATTCTGGCTGAAAATATTGCCGGCGACACTGTGACAGGTCATGCACTTGCACACGTACAACTGATTGAATCGCTTGCCGGAATTGATGCAGGTGAAAAGCTTCAGGCAGAAAGATGCATTGCTCTTGAGCTTGAAAGGATTGCTGTTCATATCGGCGACACAGCAGCACTTTGCGGCGATGTGGCTTACCAGTTTGGACAGGTGGTTTGTGAAGCGCTCAGAACCACTATTATAAATACAACCCAGTTCTGGTGCGGAAACAGATTCGGAAAAGGTCTTATCCGGCCATGTGGTACTAATTTCCCCCTAACTGTCCAGGCGGCTGATGAAATACTTAAAGTTCTTTCCGTTTCAATCCCGCGTTACGAAGAGGTCGCTGACAGGATATTTACTTTGCCGAGCCTTCTAGCCCGTTTCGAAGATATAGGTACTGTTACAAAGAAACAGGTTTCGGACATTGGCGCTGTAGGGATGGCTGCACGATCGTCTGGTCTTCTCAGGGATATCCGCAGCACTCATCCTTTTCAGATTTTCAGGCATTATGAAATCAACACGGTTGTGCATCAGACCGGTGATGTTCTGGCCCGGGCACTTCAGAGAAAGGATGAGATAAGAGAATCTGCCAGGATTATCAGGGATCTCATTGATGTCTGGAAAAACCTTGATGGAGATGTCAGCAAACCGGATTATAATTTTAATCTTAAACCTGACACTTTTGCCATCTCACTCACCGAAGGATGGAGGGGAGAGATTTGCCACACGGCAATTACCGGCAAAGACGGGAAAATTGTTCATTATAAAATAAAGGATCCTTCCTTTCACAACTGGATGGCGCTGGCTCTGGCAGTCCGCAACCAGGAAATTTCTGATTTCCCGCTGTGCAATAAAAGTTATAACCTGTCGTACTGCGGACACGACCTTTAAACCTTAAACGGAAAATAATATGCTTAAGGAACTGAAAATATTGAAAAGTCACGGGCGACAGTACGTAATAAACCTGAGAACCGTGAAGATTGCAGAAGCCTTCAGGGGCAGGCCTGAAATAAAGGCAGATATTACAGTGCCCGAAATAAATGCACTTTCCCGGATGTGCCCGGTTTCGGCAATTGATAAAAGTTCAGGGGCAATTGATCTGGGGAAATGTGTTTTTTGCGGAGAATGTGCTTTTGCCTTTCCAGGAAAAATAAAATTCACAAACGATTACAGGATTGCAGCTAACCGGCGGGAAGACCTGGTTTTAAAACCGGGGCAGGCAGACGGGATAAGATTGAATGAAGATGCCATAAGGAAAGAGGTCAGGGATATGTTCTCAGGTTCTCTTAAGTTAAGGCAGGTTTCGGCCGGAGGAGACAATTCATGCGAAATGGAACTTAATGCCTGCGGAAATGTGAACTTCGATATGGGGCGTTACGGTATTGAGTTTGTCGCATCACCCCGCCATGCTGATGGTATAGTGATTACCGGACCGGTTACATCAAACATGGCTGCCGCACTTGAAATGACTTATGATGCAGTTCCGGAACCTAAAATTATTATTGTGGCAGGAACCGATGCTATCAGCGGCGGAATATTTGAAAAATCTCCCGGTGTTAACAGAAGTTTTTTTGAAAACCGGAAGATTGATTTATTTGTGCCGGGAAATCCTTTTCATCCGCTTACTTTCATAAATGGTGTGCTGGACCTGCTTGGTATTAAATAATACATTGTAGCATAATTAGTTACACAGTCATTTAAAATCCGGCTAAACTTTATTTTTATCCGATTGTTAATAAAATATTTTTTCTGTTGAAATTTATTGGGGATAAATGATACAATGAACAATAAGAATATATATTTTCGGCACAATTTTTAATAATTTATTTTTAATAAACTTTAAAAAAGGAGTGAAATTTTCACAAAATTATGAATGCTAACAATAATGAGGCTTCACCCTTCCATAGAGAAGGTCGCCTCAAGGGTTGCTCTTCAGATGAAGAGCCTGGCGCGAAAACCATGATATTTTCGCAAATTGTAAACCCGGATCAGTTAGTTAGCAACCGGAATGCGGAATTTATCCACCGCATTTTTCCTTTCGCAACTACCGATTTATGGAATGACTGGAAATGGCAACTCAGAAATTCCATTACAACCCTCGAAGGTCTGAAAAAAATAATGCCATTATCTGAAAAGGAAATAATGGCAATTAACAATCTGAAAGGCAGGCTTCCACTCAGAATTACTCCTTATTTTGCTTCACTTATTTACAACAGCAATCAATCATATCCTCTCCGGAGGATAGTAATTCCTGTTGTGGAAGAACTTATTCAGATGCCTGTTGAAAAATCTGACCCCCTTCACGAGGAAGAAAGTTCACCTGTAAAAGGTATTGTTCACCGATACCCCGACCGGGTACTGTTTACAGTCACACAGGTTTGTTCAGCATACTGCAGATACTGTACCCGATCTCATACTGTAGGAAAACTTGACAGACTAAGTAAAAATGATTTTGAGAAGGCCTTTGAATACATCAGAAATCATCATGAAGTGAGGGATGTGCTGGTAAGCGGAGGAGATCCGCTTACAATGTCGGATGAAATGCTTGACTATATTCTGAGGAATTTACGCAATATTCCTCACGTAGAAATAATACGAATCGGGACACGCATACCCGTTGTATTGCCTCAAAGAGTAACGAGTAACCTGATTTCAGTACTGAGAAAGTACCACCCGTTGTTTATCAGTCTTCACTTCTCCCACCCTGATGAGATCACCGATGAATGTGCTGAAGCCTGCAATAAACTTGCCGACGGAGGATTTCCTCTTGGCAGTCAGACCGTCCTTCTGAAGGGTATCAACGATAACGTTGAAACAATGAAAAAACTGTTCCATAAACTCCTTATGATCCGGGTAAGACCATACTATTTGTATCAATGTGATCTGATCCCCGGTTCATCACACTTCAGAACATCAGTAAGGAAAGGTCTTGAAATAATAAAAGGACTGCGAGGCTTTACAAGCGGTTATGCCATTCCACAGTTTGTTGTTGATGCTCCGGGCGGGGGCGGAAAAATTCCTCTGCTGCCCGATTATGTCGTTGAACATACAAACGAAAAAATAGTACTTCGCAATTATAAGGGTGTTATTTGCGAATACCCTGAAATGTAATTATTTATGAAGATCGGACTGACTTTTGATCTGCGGTCGTGGTATCTCGGCCGCGGATTTTCTATGGAGGATACCGCAGAATTTGACAAGGAATCAACTATTAGCGCAATTAAGGAAGTCCTTTATTCAATGGGCTTCGAAACCGAAGAAATAGGTAATATTTTTCAGCTTGTTGAGGCACTCTCATCAGGGAAAAAATGGGACCTTGTATTTAATATAGCTGAAGGACTTTATGGTGACGGTCGCGAATCGGTCGTTCCTGCACTCCTCGACCAGTACAGAATACCATACGTTTTCAGCGGACCGGTTGTGCTTGGAATTGCACTAAACAAATACCTCGCAAGACTCGTTGTTTCTTCATCAGGAGTACCAGTAAGCCCCGGTATGCTTATTACATCAACGAAAGATGTGGAAAGATGCAATCTTGAATATCCCCTCTTTTGTAAACCTGTTTCTGAAGGAACAGGTAAAGGAATTACTGAAAAAAGTATACTTAAAAATCTCTCCGAACTGGAAGAGATAACAGGTTATCTTCTTGAACGTTTTCATCAACCTGTTCTTGTGGAAGAATATCTTCCGGGAAGAGAATTTACAATAGGTATTCTCGGCTCAGGAAATGATGCTGAAGTTATAGGAGGAATGGAAATTATTTGTCGGGATAAACTCCCTTATTCGGTTGAATATAAAGAGAATTACAAGTTAATGTGTAAATATATTCCTCTCGATAACAGCACCCTTGCTGAAGAATCAAAGGAGGTTGCACTGAATGCATGGAAAGCTATTGGCGGACTCGATGGCGGAAGGGTAGATGTGAAAGCTGACCGTAAAGGAAAGATATGCTTCATGGAAGTAAACCCTCTTGCAGGGCTTCATCCGATAGATTCAGACCTTCCTATTCTTGCAAGATTTTCAGGAATAGAATACGATGTATTGATTAAAAGGATAATCGAATCGGCATTAAAAAGATATAATCTTAAACCATGAGATGCTGCATTCTTTATAATCAGCCACGCGAAAATGCTCTGGCAGATGAGCTTGATATACTCGACCAGGTTGAATGGGTAGAAACAAATCTGCAGAAAATGAACATCAAAACGTTCAGAAAAGGTATCACCAATAATTTCATTAATGAAATTTCCGGGCTCTATGAGAATAAACCTGATTTTGTTTTTAACCTCGTCGAGTCAATCAATAATAAAGGGGAGCTGCTTTATTTCATTCCAGCTGTTCTGAATATGTATTCAATTCCCTATACCGGCAATCCCCTCGAAGCATTATTTATTACGACAAGTAAGGCATTAACTGCCAGATTATTGGAACAGAATAATATAAAAACACCTGCATATTTTTTCCCGTCACAATTTAAACTTCTTAAACCCGGCATCCGTTATATTATTAAACCTGTCTGGGAAGACGGATCACTGGAAATTACACCGGATTCAGTTTTTACATATCATCCCGGAAATGAAAATAAGTTCAGAGGGCTGAACGATTCTCACTGGATTATCCAGGAATTTATTGATGGCCGGGAATTCAACGTCAGCCTTCTCACCAGTTCTGAAGGACCCGAAGTATTACCTCCTGCTGAAATGATGTTTATTGATTATGATCCCGACAGGCCTAAAATTGTTGATTACAAAGCAAAATGGGAAACAGACAGCTTTGAATATAAAAATACCGTAAGAAAATTTCCCGGAAAAGAACTTGATGAATTACTAAAAAAGAAAATTGAACAAATAGCACTGAAATGCTGGGAAATATTCGGACTGAAAGGTTATGCAAGAGTGGATCTGAGACTCGATAATAACAATAATCCATATGTTCTTGAGGTAAATGCCAATCCATGTATTTCACGTGATGGTGGATTTGTTGCTGCTACTGAGGAGGCAGGTTATCTATTCCCCGACGTGCTTAAACGTATAATCAATGATTTAAACTTTTAACAATGAGAGGCTTATATACAGTTATGTTACTGATTTTATCAAACACATTCATGACATTTGCATGGTATGGCCATCTTAAGTTAAAAACCATGAGCCGGTTTGAAAACATGACCTTACTGGCAGTAATACTTATGAGCTGGGGTATAGCATTGTTTGAATACTTTTTTCAGGTGCCTGCCAACAGGATCGGCTTCAGGGGTAACGGCGGTCCTTTTTCACTTGTTGAGCTGAAGGTTATCCAGGAAATCATTTCTATTCTTGTTTTTACGCTTTTTACACTTATAGTCTTTAAAACCGAACACTTCAGGATAAATCATTTAATTGCTTTCATCTTCATCATTCTTGCAATTTATTTTGTGTTCAAAAAGTAAGGCGGAAAATTAAATGCCCAACTGCAAACCGGCGTACCGCTAAAGCAACCTTTAAGGAGTTTTTTCTGTCAATGATTTTGACAGGTACATGCAATAAAAATGTAACATTCATCAAAATATTTTACCCGTTCATGGAAAACAGGCGATAAAATATCGCCTATTAACGGAAGTTTTTGTAAATTTATACTTATAATTTTAAAAAGAACCGAGAAATAAATAAATTAGACCAATGAAAAAAATTCTGCTCATTTCATTAATTATTGCGGCAACTGTTTCTGTTTTTTCTCAGGTACCGCAGGGATTTAGCTATCAGGCAATTGCAAGAAATGCCTCAGGTATTCCGATTGCTGATGCCACTTTATCAGTAAAGCTTTCAATATTATCGGATACAACCGGTTTCTATTCATCAGGAACCGGCACGTATGTATGGGAAGAAACACACTCCGGGGTAAAGACCAATTCATTAGGCATGTTTACCGTGATTCTTGGCACCGGCACAAAAAACCAGGGCTCAGCCAGTTCGTTCAGTTCAATAGTCTGGACCCCCGGGCCATATTTTGTTGGAACGAAAATTTCTCAGGATGGGGGTTCAACATGGAAAATAATGGGATCTGCAAAATTGTGGACAGTGCCTTATGCAATGGTATCGGCAAAAGCCGACGGGCTCAATGCCGGTGCAAAGGTTGTAAGTACAAATGATGCTACTTCCGATGCACTTTTCGAAGTAAAACGGAAAGACGGGCAGACAGTGTTTGCTGTTTATCCTGATGCAGTGAACGTATTTGTTCCATCAGGAGGGAAAGGCGTTAAGGGAGGTTTTGCGATAGGAGGTTTTGGTGAAAAGGCACCTTCGCAGGATTATTTCAGGGTAACCCCCGACAGTGTAAGGATTTACATTGACAACACACCCTCAACAAAAGGTGGAAAGGGAGGCTTTGCCATCGGAGGTTTTGATGCTACAAAAGGAGGCATTCTGAGGAATTACTATATGAATGTATCTGGCACCAACACTGTAGATACCGTTAAAGGATCGCCTCAGGTGTTATGGTATCCGAATAAAAATGCATTTCTTGCTGGCAATGTATGGATTGGTGATGCCGACAGTGTAGGAAAATACTCCACAGCACTTGGGTACCGTTCAATTGCTTTCGGAGATTATTCCCAAGCATTTGGATACAGGGCTAAAGCTATGGGAAATTATTCTACAAGTATTGGCAAAAACTCGGTTGCAGGAGCAGGAAAGACCGTTGCTATGAATGCTTTTGCTTTTGGGGACGCTGCTATAGCTACAGGTAGTGATTCATATGCGTTCGGTTCAGGAGCCACTGCAACAGGATACCGTTCATTTGCATTTGGCTCGGTTGGACTTGATGATTCAGGCAACCCGACATCAACTCCAACAACAGCGAGTCAACCATATACAGTCGCAATAGGCATGGGTGCACAGGCAATACAGAAAGGAGCAATGGCTCTTGGCATCGGTGCCAATGCTTCAGGCTATTATTCAAACAGCTTTGGGTATTACAGTACTTCTTCAGGATATTATTCCACTGCACTGGGATTTCATTCCACTGCTTCAAACTACTATGCCGGCGCACTTGGCTTTTATGCTACTGCAGGTGGACAGGGTTCCCTGGCTCTTGGCTATAACACCCAGGCAACACAAAATTATGCAGTGGCTATAGGTTTTCAGGCAAAAGCTACTGCAACAAACTCTTTCTCATTCGGTTATAACAGTGAAGCCGCAGCCGATAATTCTTTTGCAATAGGTACTTACGGATTAAATGCAGACGGCTCTGTAAACGCCTCAAGACCTACAAAAACTTTCCAACCTTACTCCGTTGCAATGGGTATGGGTGCCCAGGCATCACAGAAAGGATCAATGGCTTTTGGAGTAAACACTTCAGCTTCAGGCTTGTACAGTACGGCAATGGGGTATGCTCCTACTTCTTCCGGCCAATACAGTATGGCGCTCGGATACCAACCGACATCAACCGGAGATTATAGTACCGCAATCGGATATGGAGCACAATCTGCAGGTGCTTATTCAACAGCCATGGGTTACGGAGCCACCACTCCGGCCAACTATTCAATTTCATTAGGTATGGGCGCAAGCACCGGCACTGGTACAACACTCGGAACCTATGCAACTGCTATCGGATATTATTCAAGGGCTTACGGTGAAAAATCAACTGCTATCGGGGCTCAATATACGTATAAAACGAGAAGATTAATATGTAATAGAATAACAGGAATTTGTGAATGGCTATTAACAGATGTTAATAAATATAATACAGCCGAAGGTACTTATTCCCTTGCAATAGGTAATGGTAATTACTCCAGCAATGGCGGTATGACCCTTGGCTCGAATAACTCAGCCAAAGCATATGGATCTGTGGCATTAGGAGTATCGAATGTTGCAGATTCAACATACTCATTTGCAGTTGGTTCAAATAATATGGCAAACGGATACAATGCATTTGCCTTCGGCGAGAGCTTAACGGCACAGGCTGCAAACAGTTTTGTAATCGGTACATACAACATTGCAGCCGGAAGTAAGACAAGCTGGGTTAACACCGATCCGCTTTTTGTAATCGGAAACGGAGATTCAGGCACACCCCATAACGCCCTGGAAGTTAAAAAAAGCGGAGCATTATATGTATATCCCGACAGTGCAACATACGGCATCTATAACTATACAACAAACACTTCTTCAGGAATTTACAATTACAATTATGCCGACCTTAAAACAGGTTCTTCAACTTTATACGGAATCAGGAACTATGTAAACCAGAATAATACAGGCGCAACCGGCGCCATATATTCTTCATACAATTACGCTTACCAATACGGAACAGGCACAACTTATGGTATATATACACGAGCCTATAATTACAACACTACTTCCACAAACTCAATATTTTCAGGATATCTGTACTCTTATAATTCAGGTCTCGGAATCAATTACGGATTATATAGTTATTCATATTCTGTTGCCAGTAATAATGACAGTTATAGCGGTTATTTCGTTGGTTCAAAAGGATCAGGAGGTACAGGTATCTATAAGGGCTTATATGCCGATATACGTTCAGGAGGCTCAATTGATGTTGCTGAATATATATATGACTCATACGGAAACACTATGCCGGCAGACGTTGTGGTAGCCGATCCTTCGAGAAAAGAGAGCGTTATCAAGTCATCAAAACCATACCAGACTGGTGTTTTAGGGGTAATCTCCACAAACCCTCATCTTACTATGGGAATGGAACTTGTAATGGATGAAAAAACAGGAGAATCCAAAAAAGGAGTAAGTGCAGCCAAACTTGCACTTACCGGACGTGTACCTGTTAACGTGACCGGGGAAAACGGCCCGATTCAGCCTGGCGATTACCTTACAACATCTTCAACCCCCGGTTGCGCAATGAAATGGAGCCTGCTCGACGTGAATGAGGCAAAGGATTTTGATGATCTTAAAAGAATTCTGGCCGAAAATGAGAAAAGGCGCGGAGCCATTATCGGCAAAGCCGTGGAGAGCTTCTCAGGTGCCGGCACAGGTAAGATTATGGTTCTGATATCATTACAGTAATATTTCTGTAAGATTTATATAAAGAGCCTTCCTCCGTGAGGGCTTTTTTTATTTATTTACGGCACACTTTGTATCTTTAAAAACATTTTTATCAACATGGACGTTAAGATTGAAGATAGCTGGAAAACCAGACTTTTGCCAGAATTCGAAAAAGAGTACTTTAAAAACCTTGCCGGATTTGTAAGGGAAGAGTACCGCACAAAAACCATATATCCTCCCGGCAGCCTTATCTTTAATGCATTCAACCTCTGCCCCTTTGATAAGGTGAAAGCAGTAATCATCGGTCAGGATCCCTATCACGGACCCGGACAGGCACATGGTTTATGCTTCTCGGTGCGCGACGGGGTTCCCTTCCCGCCAAGCCTGATTAACATCTTTAAAGAAATTGAATCTGACCTTGGTATTCCTGTTCCAAAATCTGGTAATCTTGAGCGATGGGCAGTTCAGGGAGTGCTTCTGCTCAATGCCATTCTAACTGTGAGGGCAAACCAGGCCTGCTCGCATCAGGGCAAAGGATGGGAACACTTTACTGATACAGTGATAAGAATATTGAATGAAGAGAAAAACAATCTTGTTTTCTTTCTGTGGGGGACTTATGCCCAGCAAAAAGGCGCAGTAATAGACAGAACGCGACATCTTGTGCTTGAATCGGTTCATCCCTCTCCCCTTTCGGCTGTCAGAGGATTTTTCGGAAACAGACATTTCAGCAAGTGCAACGAATACCTTGTTAAAAACGGTATTAAACCAATTGAGTGGTGAATGGCAAGGGTGCTGCTTTGCCCACTTTAATTTTAACGGAGGCTGGAGTACTATTTTTTATTTCAATGGGGACTCCATTATTACGTTACTTATATTAAGCTTCCTCTGTGCATCGCTTTCAATGTAAATCTCATAGGTTGCTTTTACCTGTCCGAGGTACTGCATATAATAATAGGTAACTGTATCAGTTTTGTATTTCTGCCCATTAATAATGGCTGAAATGTTTGCCTTAGGGTAGGCTTTTTCAAAACGGTGATAATCAGTGACCTGTTTTCCGTTTAAGGTGCCGTAGTTAAATGTTCCACCTCCTGTTTCCATAGTCAGTTCATTCATGCTTACATCTGTCATATTCCTTATTCTTATATCAGTAGGACCAAGAGGTTCTTTTTCAAGCTTTTTACAACTTAAAAATAAAAGGATTGTGAAAAACAAAATTATTATCTTTTTCATAAACTGTCCTTTTCAGGGTTTAATATTGTGACATTAAAATTAACAAATAAGTTGCATATATTTCACAATTTCTCGAGGCAATTTGACGGAACCCATCCTTTTTTTCCGTCGGGTAGTTTTATTTCATACCAGTTTCCAAGGGCATCTGTTATTGTTACTTTCACGCCTTCGTGAATAAGAAAAAGGTCTGTGCCGCTATTATCAGGTGAACTTTTTCCGTTAACTTGGGGATTTACTACAATTGCCTTATTGTTTTTATAGACAAGTGATTTATTATGTATTGAAAATGAAAGAGATGCAAGACTAATAATAATCATCAGCAATGAAATCCAGAAGCTTGTAATTTTAAATCTGTAAACAGAAGTAAACAGGTAAAATGCAAATAATATCAGGAATAAAACAAATGAAGCTATACTTATAATTGCCCATTCATTGGATAAAAGGACAAGTGAAACAAAATTATACCATGTAATAAAAAATAATTCAGGGATTTCAGCAAATTTATCAACTGTATATGTACGGGCAATCTGAAGGTTATAATTTATATCTTCATCTGCAGGTTTAAGGAGGAGAGCTCTCTCGTAGTACAGAATTGCGTGAGGTATGTCGTTAAGTTTAAAATAAGCGTTACCAATGTTATAATTCAGGTTTGAGCTTCTGAATCCTGCATGGTATATGGAGAGCCATACATTGAGTGCTTCATCGAATTTGCCGGCAGTATAGAATTCGGTTCCTTCCCTGAATTTTTCTTCCGGAAATTCAACTGCAGATAATTTTATCTCTGCTGTTGAAACGAGAATAGCAATTAATAATATTATCCTTCTCATTTTTATCTCCTTATCCTATTTTGTTTTCTACATATCTTATAAACTTAACAGCTCCCACGTAAATTTCAGCTGCTTCTGAAGGTTTTGATGACGGAGCAAATCTTGCAAATTCGCATTTATCTATAATTAAGGTTATTTTCTGAATCTGTTCCTCATCAATTCCTTTTTCCTTCATTTTTTCAATAGCATTCACACGTGTAAGTTCTGAGAGGGGAATAGAAAGTTTGTCACTCAGATAACCCCACAGAGCTTTAAGCAGTTCTTCATAGAATTTTTCAGTCATTCCTGATTTAAGGCATTCTGAAGCAACTGACAGTCGTTTGCGTGCAACTTTTCCTGCTTTTCTGTTTCTTATTCTGACAATATCTGCATTTCGCCTGATATGTTCTTTTCTCAGAACAATAACAACTATGAATACAAGTAATGCTCCGATATAGTAAAGGGGGAATAAACTACCTGAAATAACAAGTCTGTCTGATGCTATGATTTTTCCGGGAAGTGATTTAATAAATCTTATGTCTTTACCAAGGTATTTTACATCTTCTCTTGTGACACCTCCGTACATTGTTACAGGGCCTGTCTGTTCCGCAGTCTGTATTGCATGAAATCTGAATTCCCTGGTTGAGAGGCTCTCAAATTGTTTTGTCGCTGGGTTGAAGTATGAATAAGTAATGGACGGAATCACAAAGTCTCCATGGTGGCGCGGAATAAGTACATATTCAAAAGTTTTTTGTCCTGTAGTTCCCGAAGCGCTGTTTTTAAGATTATCGGTTATTTTCGGATCATAAATTTCAATATCAGGTGACAGTTTAAGTGCAGGAGCTCCAGCAAGCTTTAAATTGCCTGTACCGCTTAAAGTTATTTTAAGATTAAGAGCATCGTTTACTTTCACTGTATCTTTACTTAGGGTAGCTGATATACTCAGTTTGCCAACAAATCCTGAAAAATCAGCAGGTTTGTTAACGGGCAAAGGTTTTACTGAAATTTTTACCGGCAATGTTGCTATCACTTTTGGCACATTCGCATATCTTGCAAAAAAATCACCAAAGAAGGGATCTGGTTCACTGATTCTTTGCTGAACAAGTGCAGTTACCTGAACAGGGTCTATAGTAATATCTCCGGTAATCTGGGGAAAAAGCAGAAATTGCTGAATTAAACCTGTACCGTAAATTACACCGTTAACATTTTCCCTTTGCAATGAAGTAAGAGGCGGAGTTTCAATATCTTCCCTTATAAATCCGCTGAAATCCGGGTATTTAACTTCTTCAAGACCTGCTATATCAATTCTAGAGAAAATTTTCAATGAAACAGTAAGTGGTTCACCGGCGAATAATTCATTACGGCTGGGAATTAATCTTACAAATAAATCTCCTCCCGGTTCAGCAACTGCATGTTCTGTTGCAGGTTTCTGGTTGCCCTGCTGCACCTGTCTTGCCGCCTGATTTCCTACAACTTCAATATATATTGAATCTGATTTGTATTCTTTACCTTTTACTTTAATGGTAGCCGGAGGAATCACAAATTTGCCCGCATCCATTGCCTGAAGGTAATAGGTGTAAGTGTAGGAAGTTTGCTGTGATATTTTGCCATTTATAATCTGGGTGCTCGAGCTGTAAGATGTATGAGGTCCCATAAGCCTGTAAAATCCGGTAAAAGGAGGAGCATAAAATTCCCCTCCTCCGGTGTTGATTGTCCAGCTTATTGTAAACTGTTCACCCTGATTCACTACCCTTGGATATTCTGTTTTAATAACTATCTCCTGGGCTTCTGAAGTCAGTGGTATAACAATCATTAATAAATATTTCAATATATATTTCATAGTAACGTTACCAGTTAATCAAAGTTTTCACTCTTTCTCTCAAAGCATTAGCCTGTTTTACTTTTTCCTGAACTTTTTTCTCATCATTTGCAAGAGCATTCAGTATTCTTTCAGCATCCTCCTTTGATATTCCCTGTTGCTGCATCTGTTGTTGTTGTTGTTGATTCTGTTGTTGGTTCTGTTGTTGGTTCTGCTGATTTTTATTTTCATTCTGGTTTTGTTGATCCTGTTTCTGGTTTTGATCCTGTTTCTGATTTTCGTTTTTGTTCTGATCCTGGTTTTGTTGTTTTTGTTGCTGTTGTTCCATTTTTTTCAGCAGATTCTGGGCATACAATAGGTTATATTTTGCCTCAAGGTTTGAAGGATCAAGCCGTAAGGAATTTTTATATGCTTCGATACTTTCATTTATCTTATTGTTTTTCAGCAAAGAATTTCCAAGATTGTAGTAACTTCGGGCTTTTTTGAGTCTGTCGGTACCTGTTTCGGCTGATGAGAAAAATTGTCTTGATGCATCGTCATATTTATTTTGTCTGTACAGAGCATCACCAAGGTTAAAGGTCGCATCCACTGAAGAATTGTTTTTTTCGAGAGCTCTGCGGTACAAAACTTCCGACTCAGTATAATTACCTTTGAAATATTTCGAATTTCCCTGCCGCAGAAACTTTTTTTCGCCCTGTCCGTAAACTGAACAAGAAAAATGCAAGATTGTTACAGAAAGCAACAGAACAGGCAGATACTTATGTTTCAGTAGCATATCCATATCAGATTTTGATTCTGAAAAGTTTGAGTCCCGACAATCTTTTATTCTTTCTTTCCATTATAAAAAAGTCAGCAACAATAAACAATAGAGCCAGACCTGCGAAAATCTGGAACTGGTCATTATATTCAGTGTATATAGTTCCTTCAAGTTCCTGTTTTTTCATTTTTCTTATTTCTGAAAATATCTGTTCAATGCCAAGGTTTGTTGCAGTAGCTCTCACATATTTACCATTTGCTGTAATTGCTATTTCTTTCAGTATGTTTTCATTGAGTTTGGAAATAACAGTATTGCCTTCATGATCTTTCATATACTCCCTTCTTCCGTTAATATTCAACATTATTGGCACTCCTTCGGGAGATCCGATTCCGATGGTATGAATTACAATTCCTGCTTCAGCTGCTTCCTTTGCTGCAGCAACAGGGTCGTCCTCGTGGTTTTCGCCATCGGTTATTATTATCATTGCACGGCTTTTATCCTGACCTGTTGAGAAGGATCTCATACTTAGGGATATTGCTGAACCTATTGCTGTTCCCTGTTTTGGGACAAGGGAGGGATTTATGGTTGAAAGAAACATTTTTGCAGATACATAGTCGGTGGTAACGGGTATCTGCACGTATGCATCTCCGGCAAATACAATAAGCCCTATTTTATCATTATCGAGGGTTTCCACAAGACGGGACAGTGCCTGTTTGGCACGTTCAAGACGGTTTGGCTGAATATCTTCTGCAAGCATTGAATTACTGACATCAAGAGCTATGATAACCTCAACGCCCTGACGTTTCACTTCTTCTATTTTTGAACCAAACTGGGGACGTGCCAGCATCAATGTTACTGCAACAACAGCAAGCATTTCGAAAATCAGTTTGACCACCGGACGTACCTTTGAATAATCAGGTAAAAGCTGTAGTACAAGCTTCATTTCGCCGTATTTTTCAAAAGCTCTTTTCCTCCTGTAGTTATTAAAAAGCCATAATATTATCAATACCGGCACAGCCAGCAATAGATACAGATATTCAGGATTTGCAAATCTGAAAAGATGCATGATACCTCCTTTTATGTCAGATTTTTCAACACAGTATACCTTGCAATCAGCTCAATCAGGAAAAATACTGCAGCAATTAAAGCAGGAAGAAAAAATTTTTCCTCCCTTACTTTATATTGCCTTACATCCAATTTTGATTTTTCCATTCTGTCAATTTCAGAATAAATCTGAACCAGTTTTTCATTATCAGTTGCCCTGAAATATTTACCACCTGTCATATCAGCAATTTTCTGAAGCACGTCTTCGTCTATTTCAACCTGCATATCCTGGAATTTTACACCGAATGGGGTCTGTACAGGATAAGGAGCAACCCCTCTTGTTCCAACACCAATAGTATAAACTCTTACGTTGAAAGTTTTTGCTATCTCTGCTGCTGTGAGAGGCGCTATAATTCCCCTGTTATTCATTCCGTCGGTAAGAAGAATAATTACCTTGCTTTTACCTCCTGCATCTTTTATTCTGTTTACTGCTGTTGCAAGTCCTTCCCCGATTGCTGTACCATCTTCGATCATGCCACTTCGTATTTCCCTTAAAAGGTTAATCAGCACTGCGTGGTCGGTTGTTAAGGGGCACTGGGTAAAGCTTTCACCGCTGAATACTACGAGGCCGATTCTGTCGTATGGCCTGCCGGAAATAAATTCTGTAGCAACGTTTTTTGATGCTTCAAGTCTGTCGGGCCTGAAATCACGGGCAAGCATGCTTCCTGAAATATCAAGGGTCAGAACTATATCAATTCCTTCAGTTGATACATCCTGAAAACTGTTTGTTGCCTGTGGCCGTGCAAGAACAATTATCAGGATTCCAACTGAAATTGTCCGTAAAGCAAAAAGTGAATGTCTCAGAAAATATCTGAAACTCTTTTCACGGTTAATATATGGTTCTGAAGTCGGAACCCTTAGAGATGCAGTAGATTTTCTGTACTTTACGATGTACAGGGCAATCATCAGTGGTATTATTAACAGCAGGTAAAGAAAGCCTGGTGATGCAAACACGATTCCTCTCATATTGCTTCCTCCTTCACATCTGCAGGTTTTGTTTCAACAACTTCAGGCTGAATTGCCGGTATTGTGGATTTTACATAATCCCATGCGTACTCAAAATGAAGCTCATTTTCCGACGGTTCAGGCTGGTATTTGGCAAATTTCACAAGGTCGCCACCTGTAAGAATTGTTCTCAGTTTTCTGTATGATTCATCCTCTTTTATACCATTATTCAACAGAGCATTCAGTGTTTCAATAGTAGTCATTTCAAGAGCAGGCACCGAATATCTGTTCATAATATATTGCCTGATGATTTCCGTAAGTCTGGAATAATACGGTTTTACTTCTCCCCTTTGCCATAGTTTTTCATCCCTTAGTTTTTCGAGTTCCCTGAAAGCAATCACATGTGCCGGTTCAGTAATAACCGGTTTTAATTCTCCATGTTTCTCTTTTTTAAATCTTTTAATTAACCTGAAAATAAGCCATAAGGCTCCGGCAATTGCCAACATTATAAGAATCCATGGAATAATTTCACTTGCAGTCAGGGGGACTTTACCGGGATCTATTATATCAAAAATTGCTGAAGCAGTATCGGGCGGCGAAATCTTAACCCTCATAACTTCAAGCCATGAGTAATCGGAATAATATCGCTTTATTCCCGATTCAGTTCTTATTTCTGCATAGACGGGTGATACCTGGTAAAAACCAGTATCAAAAGATGTTACAAGGTATTCGTGCCTTATTCTCACCCTTCCGTTACCGAGAATCGCTGAATCCGGAACAGGCCCTTTAAGAATTTCAATATTTTTTGTCAGGGTATCTTTGAAAGCAGGAAGGGAAAGGCTTAAATTTTGAGGTTTTTCGACAGTGACAGTAAATTTGATCTGATCGCCGATATAAATCCGTGCTGAATCAAAACCGGCTTTTACCTGAATCTCCTGTGCTCTGGCTATGAATAAATATTGAAAAAAAAGAATTGTTATGATAATTATGCGTTTCATTACTACCTGTTTCTGAATAATCTTATCAGTGGAATTACATAATCCTCACCTGTTGAAATCCATGCTGAATCAACTCCACATTTACGAAAAATACTTCCTAGATATTCAGAATGTTTTTTCCACCATTCAGAATATATTTTTCGCATCTGTTTTGTTGATGTATCAACCCATCTTTCATAACCCGATTCCGGATCGTAAATTCTTATCAGACCGATATCAGGAATAGAAATTTCTGCAGGATCAAAAATCTTCAATGCAACAATATCATGTTTATTTGAAGCTATTCTGAGTGATTCCTCAAAGTCGGGAGAAATAAAGTCGGAAAGGATAAATGCTGTACAGCGTTTTCTTATTGCATTGGTAATGTATCTGAGTGGTTCATTCAAATCAGTCTGATTATTTTCAGGTTGAAAATCAATAAGTTCGCTGATGATTCTAAGAATGTGTTTGCGGCCTTTCTGAGGTCTGATAAATTTTTCAACTTTTCCGGAGAAAAAAATCACTCCGATCTTATCATTGTTAAAAATAGCTGAGAATGCCAGAACTGCAGATATTTCAGTCATAACATCCCTTTTAAAAGCCCTCACGGTACCAAACGAACCTGAACTGCTTACGTCAACGAGCAGCATTACGGTAAGTTCTCTTTCTTCCTCGTAAACTTTGACATAAGGGTGATTAAAGCGTGCCGTAACATTCCAGTCAATATTGCGTATATCATCACCATACTGATATTCCCTGACTTCACTGAAAGCAATACCCCTTCCCTTGAATGCACTATGGTACTGACCGGCAAAAATATGCCTGCTTAATCCACGTGTTTTAATCTCAATTCGTCTGACTTTTTTTATTAACTCACTCTTTTCCACCCTATATGTTTAATTTTTTAAAGGTTTGATATTTATGCTTATATTAAATGTCCATTCTTCATCCTTAAGGTCAATTAAATATTTCTGCCCGTTTTTTTCTTCTTCCCACTGGTTTTCTCCCACAGTAGTATATTTTGAATTAAGCTCGGATACCTTCTGATTTTTTAATGATTTGTCACAGATAAGTCTTACACTTCTGCAGACAGAGTCAGCTGAAAGAAAGAAAAAAAGAGTCTGTGACTGGGTACGGTCAGAGTATTTAAGGTATCTGAAAGTATTGTTGAATGTAAGACCCTGTAAAACCATAGATTTCTGGTTATTTTTCATATACTGCCGTATATCTTTAATGTTATAACCTATCAGGTTTTGTCCTTTACATATCAGCGGAGAGGTTAAAATAGCAGCTAAAATAAAAATGGCTTTCATTGACTTCATAGTATGATATGTTATTAAGGAACTTCAATTGTGTTCAGAATTTCAGTAATAATCTGATCCTGATTAATATTTTCTGCTTCAGCTTCATAGGTTAGTCCTATCCTGTGCCGCATCACATCGGCGCATACTGTTCTGACATCTTCAGGAATAACAAACCCCCGTCTTCTGATAAAGGCGTATGCTTTTGATGCGAGAGTAAGATATATTGATGCACGTGGGGATGCTCCGTATGAAATCATATTTGAAAATTTTGCAAGATTAAATCTTTCGGGCTCCCGGGTAGCAAATACAATATTAAGTATATAGTTTTCAATTTTTTCATCTGTATATACTTCCCGTACCACATCCCTTGCCTTGATTATATCGGAGGTTTTAAGTACAGTATTCGGTTTCGGAAATTCTTTTGCAATGTTTTCCCTTACAATGTATTTTTCCTCTTCCATAGTTGGGTATCCGATAAGAACTTTCAGCATGAATCTATCAACCTGTGCCTCAGGTAAAGGATATGTACCTTCCTGTTCAATAGGATTCTGTGTAGCAAGAACAAGGAATGGTTCTTCGAGTTTGTATGTAGTTTCGCCAATTGTAACCTGTCTTTCCTGCATTGCCTCCAGAAGGGCACTCTGTACTTTAGCCGGTGAGCGGTTTATCTCATCAGCCAGAATAAAGTTTGCAAATATTGGCCCTTTCTTTACCATGAATTCTTCTTTTTTCTGACTGTATATCATAGTTCCTATGAGGTCGGCCGGAAGGAGATCGGGTGTAAACTGGATTCTGCTGAATTTTGCATCAATTATTGAAGATAGAGATCTGATGGCAAGGGTTTTTGCCAGTCCGGGAACTCCTTCAAGAAGAATGTGACCATTTGCAAGCAAACCGATCATCAGGCTGTCAATAAGGTGTTTCTGTCCTATTATCACCTTACCTATTTCCATTCTTATAATATCAACAAAAGCGCTTTCCCTTTCAATTTTCTCATTCAAAATCTTAATATCAATGGTTTGTTCCATAAAAATTATTTTTTAGTGTAAATATACAAATGACCTTGTTAACTGATTTTTTGAAGTTCTGCAAAAAAATACCCCAATTCTGAAATTTGGTGTTAAGGTCTGTTAAAATATTGTTAAACTGATAGTCAGGGAAAGAAACCGTTAATATTATACGGGCACCATATAAAAGCAGAACGTGCAGAACTTCTGAGGGTCAGAATAAGCGCAGCCGGTATAAATTCTCCATTTATTTTGGATGTAAAAACAACTGATAATGCAATGAAAAAAACAGAAAGCCAAAATACCAGGCGAAACCAAATTATTCCCTGTTTGTTAAATGCTATACAAATAAGACAAACTATAATGAACGGATTAATCCATATCATGTTCAAGTTCATCCTTGTCTGCTGGTGGTCGGTTATAAAATTAAAAAAGATAAGCAGAAGTGACAAGAGAGAAAAAATTGCAAATATCAGGATATCAAAATAATTAATTAAAACATTTTCACGAAGCCATATTGAAAGTGCAAGTACAAAAATGAAAACCACACTTAAAACAGACATTGGGCTCAGGTAAAATGGTTTTTGAATTTGAAGTGGTTCAAATTCAAAAACCGTTTCAACTGGCTGGAGTAATGGAATCCTTTTCCCATCCTTCTTTATTTCAGTAAGGGTGAGATTATGCTGAAGCTCTTCAGGCAAAAACATAATATCTCTGAAAGAGGCCTTTTTATCTGCGGGTAATCCAAGAACAAAGTTAATTCCGGCATTCAGCCAGGGGTATTTTTCCTGATATTCATTGATTTTTTCCCTGAATGTCGGTAGACCCCGTTTATTATCAGGAGGATATATAAGACGACCGGAAAATATCTTTTCAAAAAGGTCGCGGATTCTTGTGGAACAGTTATCGTAGAAAAAATCATACCTGTAATAAATATTTTCAGGTTTCAGATTCTCTTCAAGCAAATCCATAAGTTGTTTAAGTTCCTCAGGTTCAAGATTGACCTTCTGGGAATAAACAGATCTTCTTTCGGTTAAATATTCACGCAGGAATAGTTCATACGGATAAACGCCGAGCATGTAATTAAGCCTGCCCTTTGCAAATTTCCACACAAAATGAGGAGTATCGAAATCAAATACCCCCCAGTTATAAACCATATCATAACCTGATGAATGTATCTGCACTCTGAGTGCGCTGTGACCATATATTGAATAGGTTGCCGTACCCGGCGAACAGGTAATAAGATATACCAGTGTATCACTGGATTGTTCAGAATGTAAACCATTTATTCCGGCAAAACTTAATATAATGAATAATAATAATTTATTCTTCATCCTTTTGCAATTTGTAAATATAACAATCTTCTCTAACTTTTTATGTTGAACGATATATGTTATCTTCGCCAGTTGTAAACGTAAGATTTTTTCTCCGCACTTAAAAGTATTTTTTTGACATTAATTTATTGGCTATTTATTCCAGATCTGAAAACAAAAATAAAAATGATTAAAGTCAACCGGACTCATTTATTTAAAGTACATTTTAGTCAGTAATAATTTCAGGATGGGTAATATTGACATTATTCACAGTCTGAAGCTTCTGCCAGGTATAGTTCTGGGTCTCACAATACATGAGTTCAGTCATGCTTTCATAGCTCAAAAATGCGGGGATAATACTTCGAGGGATCAGGGAAGAGTGACATTAAATCCTCTCAGGCACATAGATCTCTTTGGGTTTCTAATGCTTTTTTTTGCAGGATTTGGATGGGCAAAACCCGTACAGTTCAATGAGATGAATCTGCGGAATCCAAAGGTTGATGTAATCAAGATTGCAATAGCCGGTCCTTTGTCGAACGCTTTGACAGCAATGATTTTATCAGTGATTTTTGTTCTTACTGTAAACTACGGTTTTGCAGGTCGTCTCACCGGTGAGCTTTTTATCTATGCAATATTTATCAACTGGGGATTATTTGTATTCAACATGATTCCTTTACCTCCGCTTGACGGCTCTCATCTGTTGTTCAGTTACTTTAGAAAGTATCCTGAAATATATGCTGTTATTTATAAATACGGAACATTTATTCTCTTTGCCCTCTTAATTCTGACGTTCATATTGAAGAAAAATTTTATCCCCATATGGCCACTTATAGAATTTACAGGCAAAGGCTTTCTGTCGGTATTGGGATATAATTTTTAATTTTGGAATGCGTTAATAAGTATAACAATATACTGGCTGTGAGAAGAAGATTAGCTATAATATCCAGAGTATCATTTTTTATACTGATATTTTTTTTAATAACTGTCCACAGGGTTTTTCCTCAGGATGATGAAAAATTTGCTGCATTAAGAAAAGAGATGGTGAACAAACAGATTATTGCCAATGGAATCAGGAATCCGCAAACCATTAAAGCAATGCTTAAAGTTCCCAGGCATCTGTTTGTTCCCAGAGAATATATCAGCAGGGCATATGATGATTCTCCTCTTCCTATAGGACATAATCAGACTATTTCACAGCCATTTATAGTTGCATACATGACAGAACTGGCAAGGCCTTCAAAAAACAAAAAGGTGCTTGAGATAGGTACAGGTTCAGGATACCAAGCTGCTGTTCTGGCTGAGATTGTTGATACGGTATATACTATTGAAATTATTCCTGAGCTGGCAAATGAAGCTGCTGCGAGGCTTTCCCGCCTCGGATATAAAAATGTAATTGTAAAAACAGGAGATGGATACAACGGATGGAAAGAACATGCTCCTTATGATATTATAATTGTTACGGCAGCCACTGACCATATTCCTCAGCCTCTGCTTGATCAGCTTGCTGAGAATGGAAGGTTAATAATGCCGGTTGGACCTCAATGGTCAGCACAACACATAGTTCTGGCAGTCAAAAAGAATGGTAAGATTGAGAGAACCAGGCTTGCTATGGTTAGGTTTGTTCCGCTGCTGAGAAGTCAATAGTAAAAAATTTTATTTTTTGCCGCTCACGAGCTCGGAGCCATAGTTGAAACCGGGGCTCCTCGGTTCGAACGCTCGCCAACCCTTCGCGTTCTCATCGCTCCTGCTTATAAAACAAATTTTATCAACGTATAAAATAAAAAGAGAGTCTCTATCTAACTCTCCTTTTCGTGATTCCGGAGCGATTCGAACGCTCGACCCACAGCTTAGAAGGCTGTTGCTCTATCCAGCTGAGCTACGGAACCATTATTTTTTCAGAACTACCCGACCCATCCCGAGACCTCGGGATTGCTCTATCCAGCTGAGCTACGGATAACAGGATGCAAAATTAATCCTTTTTTCAGTTTCTGCAATAATAGTTTACTTTCTTTGTTATCGAAGAAATAATAGATGTCAGTATAAAAACCATCTTTTACTGGCAATTATATTTTTTAAGAAATTTTTCATTTTCAGATATTGTTCTGTAAACAACATCTTTTGTAAAGTTATTGATCAGATTAGCTGCTTTCTGAGGTTGTTTCTTATAAACCGGAAGGTATTCCTTTTCCATTTGTGATGCCATTTTTGTAAATGTCTTCTGCAGGTCATCTTTTATTTTTTTCCGTTCAGGATATCGGTTAATATAATCAATATCTGTACATTCGGCTACTGCTATAAAATTCCACCATGCTTTCTGATTATTTCTGTCATAAATTGATTGGTCACGTTTAAAGTGTAACTCGTATGCCTTTTCAGGGGTATCCATTGTCATATCTGCCGGGAATTCAGTGACTCCAAAATATATTGGCATGTAGGCATTTACGCAGCCTCTTCGGGGAGCAACCCATATTCTTCCTCCAATATCGAATGGCAGACCCTGTCTTAGTTCGGCTATAAATGAAAGCTGCTGGTGTGATGCACAGATATTCTGTGTTTTATTTACATGGGGTGAACCTTTTTTGTAGTTTTCTGAATCGTCAAGTTCTGTTCCTTCGTAATGGTTTGAAAGAAGGTTATATATATCTTTCATTTCAATTTTACGTGTGGGGACAAATGAGAACGGGAATTTGTCTTCTTTTTTATATTCCTTACCTGACAGAAGATTCATAGCCATCCACATTCTTCCGATATTTGACATGTTTATCAGGTTTTTTTCTGCTGAATAAACTTTTGCAAAATTGAATTTTCCATCTGTTGCTGGATTATACCAGCCTCTCCTTCTTGCATAATTAATTAAGTCTTTAGAAGTTAGGTAATTATCGCTGTCAGTTGTATCTATTTCAGTGATAGTGTAGTAATTGGGAATAAAGGCAACATGATTATCAGGCACTTTCCGGGCGACCCAGTTTTTACCTCTTACAACGGCAAACATCCATGCTTCATTTTTATCGGCAATGATATATGTTCTTCCTGACCCGTTATATCCCCATTTTTCAACAAGATAACCGGCAAATTCAACTCCTGTTCTGGCTGAAAGCGCTCTTTCTGCTACAAGTTTTCTCAGTTCATATCCTATTCCTCCATCAGTAATTTCTCCAAAGAGTTCACGTGATGTACATGCATTTGAGGTCACCAGAACGCCGTTTTCATTAATATAGGTATCAGCAAAATCCTGTCCGGGCATTTCCATCCACAGGCACGCAAAAGAATGTGAGCTTTGAGGTTCCATGGCACCTTCTTTAAATTTTACGAACTCCCCTTTTTTATTGTCCTTGTAGGGGATTTTGTAAAAGTTTACGATCTGTATACCACTGTCATCTTCATTATGGGCAACTATTACACATCCGGCAGCACTTGCTTCTCTGCCTATTATCAATGTTGAGCAATTATTACCGCCGGTTTCCTGAGTAAACGAAAAACAGGAAAAAAGGATAAATATTAAAAACACTGAAAGTCTCTTCATCAGGAACATATTTTATAAGAATTTAAACATCATTTTCATGAACTTTAAGAGAAAAATATGTCAGATATTATGATGTAACCTGAAAATCCGTGGTGATACTCCCGTATTTTTCTTGAATTGTTTATTGAAATTTGACAAACTTGAGAAACCGCATTCTTTAGCAATATTATGAATTGTTTCGAATGTTTCACGCAGAAGGTAGCATGCTCTGTTAATTCTCAGCTGATGCAGATACTCAATGTAACTGGTTCCTGTGCTTTTTTTAAAATATTTACTGAATGAAAGAGGCTTCATTCCGGCAATTACACATATGTCTTTCAGAGAAATAGGTTTATTGTAATTTTCTCTTAAATAGTTGTAAACATTTGCCATTCTTTTATTTGCCAGCCGGTCATATTCGATTTTATAGTTTTGTGTGCAAAGAGGCCGGCGGTGAGATGATCTGCTCATCATACCCAGAACCTGAAAAAGGTCTATTATTTTTTCAATACCTGAATGCTGAATCATATCCTTAAGGAATTTTTCAGCATTTCTGGCATCCTGTACTGAAAAGGCTATTCCTCTTTCGGCCTCAGCAAAGAGTTCACGGATTCTGCCCATTTCCGGTTGATTCATCAGTCCATCGCCGAAAAATTCAGGCAGAAAATGAACAATAATTCCATGGTTGTCAGGTAAATGGCCTTCAATTTTATAATAATTCCAGCAATGAGGTATATTACCTGCTATAAAAACAAGTTCATATTCATCAAAAATTTCCACATTATCTCCAATGATTCTTGTGCCGTTATTCTTTAGGTTAAGCATAATCTCATATTCGGGGTGAAAATGCCATACTCCTCCCCTGTCGTTAAGATAATTTACCACCAGACCCTGATTTGCAGAGTGACTTATCTGATCAAGTTCTGCAATATTTGTTTTCATTTGAGTAATGCAACTGTCATATCAAATTTAAAAAAAATTAACCATAATTGTTACCTGTATAAAAACTTTATCAAAAAAAAAATTTCGGTTAATAATCTGAAATTCTTTTCAGCCAGTTTTCTTTTAT
>Ga0078972_1003353_pt1 | contig 48320 bp, 39 predicted proteins | sample YelNatPaOPGAMG01_FD_67568 | JGI IMG/M metagenome (GOLD analysis project Ga0078972, IMG submission 67568) | Hot spring thermophilic microbial communities from Obsidian Pool, Yellowstone National Park, USA - OP-RAMG-01 (SPADES assembly) (version 2) | ecosystem: Environmental > Aquatic > Thermal... | reverse complement strand
ATCCCTCCTTTCTTCTCAAAAGAGGGATTCTCTTAAGCTCTACGTTTATCCTATTAGCTTGGGTTGCTATGTACATTTTTATTCCGCCACAATGTGTTCATTTTTACATCGCCATCAACACTCCCCCTCGACCGCGACCGCATCCGCTCCTTCCTGGCCAAGGAGGACCGCTACGGCCACGAGGTGGATAATATCAAGGTCAACCTGCGTTCCAAGGACCTCTCCTGGGAACTGGCGGAGATGCTCAGGCGGGAAGGACACAGGGCCAAGGGGACGGCTGCCAACCTGAAGTACCGCCAGGACCACGAGGGATGGCAGTTCCACCTTTACCCGGACATCAGTCACCGCTACATCGCAGCGCGCTCCGGCGCGGCTTACTACGGCTGGTCCGGCAACGTGGGCGTCAAGGGCTACGGGACTGCCGTCATCCTGGGGACCACGGTTACCGACGCCGCCCTGGAGCCCACCGAGCCCATTCCCGATAAGGGATCCTTCTGCGACAGGTGCAAGCTCTGCTACAAGGCGTGCGCCGTTGGGATGTTCGACAATAAGGAGGAGACGTCGGTGACCCTGGGTGGGGTCACCTTTACCCACGCCGCCCGCCGCGATTACCTGCTGTGCTTTTTCTGCTGCGGCGGTTTCACCGGGCTGGCTCGCTCCGGGAAGTGGTCCACCTGGTCCCCAGGGCGTTTCGCCCTCCCCGCAGACAACGAACGGTTGCTCCAGGAGCTTGCTCGAGCGGTGGAACTTTACAATCGGCGGCCGCCCGTGCCGGGAGGCTTCATGCACCCGGCATTGGAAAATTACAAACAGTCCATTAGCTGCGGCAACTGCCAGCTTGTCTGCTGGGGCGACAGGGAGGAGACCAGGGAAAACGTGAAGCTCCTGCACGGCTCCGGATGCGTGTTGCAGAAACCGGACGGGGAATTGGTCGTCCTGCCACCAAACGAGGCCGAGGCCACCTTCAACGCCATGGATCCCGACCACCGCTCCCTCTACTGCTGAGAGCGGGTGGTCCGGCCAAGCTTTGGCAAGGATTTGAGCCATCTCCTGAACCTGCGGTCGGCCGTCATCGGAGTCCAAGAGTCAGGGATCAGGTACGAATATCGTTTTCCCGACCATAGAAGACATAGAAAAAGCCCATGCCATCTTCCTCCGCAATGAGGCGAGAGACCTCTTCTACCGAGTGGCCACAGACCTCGTGGAGAGGACCATAAAGGGTCAGGCCGAATTGACCCTTGCCGAGTCGCTCTCAGTATTGTTGCTCACTTGGAATAACGCATATTACAGGTTTCGGGGTTTCGATGAGGACCATCTTGTGGAGATAGAACGCCTCGTGGATGAAAACCTCTCCGCCATCTTGGGATATAGAGCAAGGGAGATCACCGCCTTAAAGGAATGGGAAGGGCCGCAGATCAAGAAGCTATTCGGCGATTTCGAAAAGGAGCTGGGGCCCGTGGGGGCAGCAAAGGCGCTCCATATGCTCGCTCCCTTATTTTTCCCCCTATGGGATAGGGGCATAGCCAAAGCTTACGGCCTCGAGTTAGGGAAAACAGGGACCAACTCCAGAAAATACTTGGCATTCATGCGAGTTTTAAAGGAGATGTACTCCAAATTGAAGGGAAAGATATTGGATGGAAGCAACATCCTCAAGCTGATAGACGAGTATAACTACTGCAGGTACACGAAGGGGTGGCTATAGTCGTAAGGAAAGTCGATGTGGCAGTTATTGGGGCCGGCCCTAGTAAAAACCAGACCAATCAAAAAGCTTTTTCCCCAAAGGAGGATTTGAGATTTCGAAGTTTGTAATGATAGGAAGGCTAAATAGTTTACATAAATTCAAGACGCCATCCTGTTTTGTGCACCACTGCTGGGGACTCTAGCGTCCCGACAACCCGGAAGCGCCTGCGCCCCCTGGATAACCGAGTACATGAACGAGCAATGGAGGGTGGGTTACCTTAAGGATATTTCAGCAGAATCTTTGACATGACCCCGAAACGGCGCAGTTTTGTGTGACCATAAGCATGGTAGAATCAAAGCATCTTTAGGTGGTTATTAGAAATAAGGGCTAAACATAAAAAAGTTTGCGTCACGGAAGCGACTGCGCCGCAGGCGCAGCGGTTTCCCAGTGCCTTGATCGAGCGGAGCGAGGTCCGGGCCTAGCACGTATAGGGTCGATTGGGCAGCAGAGGAATGGCAAGGGGGGATAGCTATGGGTGTGTTGGAAATTTTCGACAAGTTGAGCGCTCCGGTGCTCAAGATCATCATGAAGAACCGCTGGGGCTACACGGAAGCCGAGTACCAGAAGGCCCTTGAGCTGGGACTGCTGCAGGCCATAAACATGGAATCCATGACCCACTGGCTTGTGGCGGAGCCGGTATGCTCCAATCACTGCTCCAGCTGCCATAACGAAGGCCGGCCGCTTTATTTCGACCCCATGGGCATGCTTATCAGGCACAAGTGTCCGCCGTCCATATGCCCACACGCCATTTCCCAACTTTCACCGGTTATGTACGATTACCTTGATCACATGTTACAGGGCAAGGACCCCAACCAGATGATTTTCGACCACGTTACCTGCACGGACGCCGGCCTGGAGCTGGGGGGCTTGGGCAACAACCTCTTCAGGGTGAGGCGGGAGAAGATGCCCCTGCTGGAGATCGCCCGTTTCATGCTCACCATGGCTCCCTACCTCTTCATCAAGAACAAGCGGGCCAGGGGTGAGTGCCGGGCGGTGAAGGAAGCCCCCACGTCGGGCGGACCGGAGCCGGATGATTTCATGCGGCAACTGCCCATCGGGGCGGAGGAACTGGAGGCCTTTCTCGCCTCGCCCAAGCGCGTCAAGAGGCTGCAATCCATCGAGAAATTCAAGGATCATCGTATCGTGATCAGGGTGGTCTCCTCCCAGGCCTGCATCGCCGGGCACAGGGAGGGGGACGAGTTCCTCCTCGACTCCATGGGAAGGGTGCTGCCCAGAGGAGACGGGGGCGGCATCTGCATCATGGCCCTGGCCAAGATCTGGTGGCGGGTGATGCTCATGATGGAGAGGATGGCGGCGGACGGAGAATTCGAGAGCAAGCTCTTCGACCTCCCCATGAACTGCTACGGCGCCGGCCTCCCCCTTGGAGCCTGCGGTGAGATCATGATGAAGGTCGAGCTCCGCAAGGCATGAAGCGTTTCGACAGGATACATCGATGAAGCATGCTTGCATATGTGCACCGAGAGGTGAAAGATCGAGATGGAAAATGGTGGTATTTAAGAAGTTCAAGCATGCTTAACTTTTATGGAAGCCCGATAAATGGTCGAACTCGGCCACCGTTGTGAACGATGAGTAAAGCAGCGGCTGTGGTAATTGTCTGTAAGCGTGCCCGACGAATTGCCTTGAGTTATATGAGAAGGGGGCCACGAAGATCCCGGACATAGCTTACCTTTCGCACCCAACCCGCGTGGCTCCTTGCGAGGGACGCCATCTCCACGCGAAAGCGCGATCTGCCTCGCATCACCTGGCGCAAAGGCGGCAGGACCCGGACCGAAATGCCGCAGGAGTATAGGCCGGGGGCTATGGACCAGCCTTGCTTCGCTGACACGCTATGCTTCGTCCGGCTTGACAGCTCCCCGGGCAGATATGGTTCATAGAAATTTCCCCGTAATCCCCATGGCTGCACAGCCGATAGTTATCGCCATCTTGAATATCTGGCCCCTCGCCATTCTATGGGGAGTACATCGCACAGTCAACGGCAGGCCGCACTCGCTCCATGTGGCCGGGCAACCCCGCCTGCCCCTCGACCCTTCTCTCCGTGGCCCGATCCTCGTCATGCCCAACATCACCTATTTGCCTGGTATCCTGCAAATGCGGCTGTAGAAGATGATCAAAACAATGACCAGGCCGGGAAATATGCCCTCTGGCCTGGTCTTTTGCTGGAGCCCCTGGGGAGAATCGAACTCCCGACACAGGGATTAGGAATCCCTTGCTCTGTCCACTGAGCTACAGGGGCCTCATTCCCCGGTTTTTCTGTACTTCCTTACGATCATAGCCATCCGGGGGCCTATCCGCCTAAGAGGGGGCTTTTCCGGCTGCGCGCGCATACGCCACCCGGCGAGCGCCTTGCTCCGACCTCCTCCGGCGGGCGTCGGCCGCGCCTCGTCCCCGGGGACGCCCGGTCTCTTGGCGCCACTTATTTATATAGCACAAGGAAGGATTTCGCTCGACCCCCAAAAAAACAACCCCGAAACATGCGAGAGATCACCCTCTTCCCCCTTGTCTTGCTGTTTTGTCATGGTGGTAGCATGGTCTCCCAATCCTTTTCAACCTGGAAAACAACTGCTGGAACGCTGCAGTATCAACTTGTCTTCCGGGCTTTGCGTATTGACCCGGCACCATAGGAAAGGAAACTCCCTCCCAAAGCAACAGGAGCCGCGGGATTTCCCTTCCCTGGCGGGGATCCCTCCCTTCCCCGAGGAGGCCTGTTACTCCGCCTTTGGACCCTCGGGCACGCTCAATCGAACTCGGGCATGAGGTACCAGGTGCCCTCCACCCGTTTCAGGTTGAAGTGGGTGTCGCTGAAGACCTCCTCCGGATCGTCGACGCTCTCCGTCACGCGGTCACCGTTGTAATCGGTGTAGGTCGCCTGGCCCGCCGTCACCTCCACCCGGGCCAGGTCCCCATCAATCTCCGTCCTGTATTCCAAGCCGGTGATCCTCAGGTCTCCCTCGGGGAAAGTCTGCTCGTAGTAATCCTGGAAGAGCTCCTCCACGCTGCCGTAGTAATCGGATATCTGGTCCTTCAACCTCTTCAACTGCGAGGGCTCTATGAGGCTCACCATGAGCTTGGCGTCGCCCTTCTCCATGGCCTGGAAGAACTTCCCAACCGTCTTCTCTGGCCCTTCCCCTCCGCCGACGAACCACTTGGGTCCCACGGCGAATCCGAGCACCAGGACCACCGCAATACCGATCACCAGGATGCCCAGGAGGCCGAAAAGAAGGGCCTTCCCACCACCCCCCTTCTTGGCGGCGGGGGGCGCATAAGCCATCACGGGTGGCGCAGGAGCCGGACCGTAGGACGGCGCGGGGCTAGGGGGTGGAGCAGGAGCGGCACCCGATGGTTGCGGCTCCCCGTATTGCTCCGGTGGCCGCGGGGGAGCGGCCCGGAAGGCCTCCTGGGGCGGAGATGGCGGAGTAGGCGTCTCCCGGGTGGGTTCCTCCGCTCCCTTGACCGGAGCCCCGCAGGCCTTGCAGAAGGCGCTCCCGGGGTCGATCTCCGTCCCGCACCGTGTACAAAAGGCCATGATTACCTCCTTCTCCGAGACCGGCTACTCCTTCATCATAAACCTTTTCGGATCCCGCCACCATGAGCTTGGCCCAATCCGTCGGGCCGTGAGGCGGTCATGGCTCCTCCGGGTTACCACCTCTAACCCCGGGTTTGGCGTGGACGCCCGGTAGGCGCGATCCGCAGAGGGACATGGCTCGAAGCGGATAACAAGCCACCATGACCATCGATCAGTTCAGCGCCCGGTAGGCGCATCTGCACAAGGGAAGGAGCGTGATGAAATGCTCCCAGTCAGGGAGTTGGGCTGGAATGGAAGGGGGCGGGAAACGCCCGAAATGCTCCCGGGCAGGTAGATGGAATGGAAGGGGGCGGGAAACGCCCGAAATGCTCCCAGTCAGGGAGTTGGGCTGGAATGGAAGGGGGCGGGAAACGCCCGAAATGCTCCCGGGCAGGTAGATGGAATAGAAGGGGGCGGGAAACACCTCCAACCTCCCGGCGCCCGGGATCCACGGACGGTTGACGTCACCCGACAGAACAACGCCATGGCAGGCTTAACAAGAGCATGCGCGGGAAGGAAAGCCGGTCATCCCGGGATGCGGAAGCCCCGGGAGGAGCCAGGGAACTAGGATGACGAAAAGTCTTGCGCCGATCCAGTTATAAATATATCCTTTTCATGTGGCCACGGAGGCCGCCACAGGAAAAAGAAGAGAACAGTTCGCGCTTGGGGAGCCACGGAGGTTCCCCGGGGGATGAAACCCCGGAAGGTCCGTGGTTTTTCTTTTTCTCCAAGGAGGTGCCAGATGCACATCCCGGACGGTTTTCTCAACACGGGGGTCAGCGTGGCCACCGGAGCGGTGGCGGCCGGTGTCGTGGGGTACGGCCTGTACAGGGCGCGCGAGGAGCTGGACGAGAGGTCCGTGCCCCTCCTGGCCCTGTGCGCCGCCTTCGTCTTCGCCGCCCAGATGCTCAACTTCCCTGTGGCCGGCGGCACCAGCGGTCACTTCCTGGGAGGGGTGCTGGCGGCGGTGCTCCTGGGTCCATGGCTGGGAGGCCTGGTGCTCACCCTGGTCCTGGTGGTGCAGTGCCTGGGCTTCGCCGACGGAGGCCTCACCGCCCTGGGGGCCAACGTGTTCAACATGGCGGTCATCGGCGCCGTGGCCAGCTACTACCTCTTCGCGCTGGGGAAGAGGCTCCTTCCCAAAAGCCGGGCCTCCTTCCTGGCCGCCGCGGGGGTGACCTCCTGGCTCTCGGTGATGCTGGCCTCCGGTGCCTGCGCCGTGGAGCTGGCTATCTCCGGCACTTCACCCCTGAGCGTGGCCCTGCCCGCCATGCTCGGGGTCCACGCCATCATCGGCATAGGCGAGGCGGTGATCACCGTCCTCGTGTTGAGCGTGGTCCTGGCCGTGCGCCCCGACCTGGTGCGCACCTACGACCTTGCGGGGCCCGCCCCCGTACTCGCGGATTCGGAGGTGAACCGGTGATGGAAGCGCGCAAGAAGGGTATCTATGTCTTCATCCTGGCTGGCCTTCTGGTGTCGGTGGCCCTGGCCCTGTTGGTCAGCCCCTGGGCCTCCTCCGCCCCGGACGGGTTGGAGAAGGTGGCCGAGGACAAGGGTTTCATAGAAAAGGCCGAGGAAACGGACCCCGCCTGGGAGAGCGCGCCCATACCCGACTACGCCGTGCCCGGCCTCACCAGGGAAGCGGTGGACGAGGAGACGGGCGAGGTGGTGGAGGAGCCCACCAAGCTGGCCACCGCCCTGGCGGGATTCATCGGAACGGTGGCCATCTTCCTGATCGCCTGGGGACTGGCTCTGGTGCTGAAGAAAAAGACATCGGAAAAAGCCGAAACCACGCCCTGACCCCGAAAATAAGCACCCGCGGGACTCCGGCATGTCCCGCCTAAAGGGGAGAGGAACTCAACGTGCGGAGTCCACAGCGCAGGGCTGGAGAGTGACGAGGCCATGAAGGATTAGCTGAGCCAGGCCATCGAGGAGTGAAACGCGTGAAGCACGCTTTCCTGGACGAGTACAGCCACCTGGAGAGCCCGGTGCATCGCTTGGACCCCCGGGCCAAGTTACTGGCCTTCGTGGTCCTCATCGTGGTGTGCGTGACCACGCCTCCCCACCTCTACTCGGCTTTCGCCGCCTACCTGGGATTGGAGGTGGCACTCGTACTCCTCTCCCGCCTGCCCTGGAAGCACGTGCTCAAGCGGCTGCTCGTCGTGCTTCCCTTCATCCTGGTGGTGGCAGCCTTCGTACCCTTCTTCAGCCGGGGAGGCGGAAGCTACAACCTGGGGCCGGTCAAGGTCTCCGCGCATGGCCTCATGGTCTTATGGAACGTGGCCGCCAAGTCCACGGTGAGCGTGCTGGCGGTGATCCTCCTCTCCTCTACCACTCCCTTCCCCGACCTGCTGCGGGGCATGGAGAGGATGAAGGTCCCTCGCCTTCTCACCTCCCTGCTCAGCTTCACCTACCGCTACATCTTCGTCCTGGTGGATGAAGCGCAACGCATGAAAAGGGCCCGCGACTCCCGGGGCTGGAGCGGGAAGTGGATCTGGCAGGCCAAGGTAATAGGTCACATGATCGCCTCCCTCTTCCTGCGTTCCTACGAGCGGGGGGAGAGGGTATACGCCGCCATGCTGGCCCGTGGTTACGGGGGGCGGGTGCGTACCATGTGTTTGTACCACCCGGGGATACCGGAGGTCGGGTTCACGTCCCTGGTGGTCCTCTTCCCCCTGGCCGCCAGGCTGTTGGCCTGAAGGGGTGGAAAGGAGGAAGCAAAGATGCACCATAGACCGGCCGTGGAAGTAAGTGACCTCTACTACGCCTACCCGGACGGGACGCCTGCGCTGCGGGGCGTGAACCTCGTGGTGGAGGAGGGGGAGTCGGTGGGCATCGTGGGGCCGAACGGCGCGGGAAAGTCCACCCTGCTCCTACACCTGAACGGCATCCTCTCCGGGAGGGGGGAGGTGAAGATCTTCGGGCTCCCGGTAGCCAGGGAAAACCTGCGCGAGATCCGGCGCCGGGTGGGCCTGGTCTTCCAGGATCCCGATGACCAACTCTTCTCCCCCACCGTCTTCGACGACGTGGCCTTCGGACCCTTGAACATGGGGTTGTCCCGGGAGGAGGTGGCGGAGGCGGTGAACCGGGCGCTGCGCGAGGTCGGCCTTGCCGGCCTGGAGAGAAAATCGGCCTTCCACCTGAGTTTCGGGCAGAAGAAGCGCGCCGCCATCGCCACCGTTCTGTCCATGAACCCGGACCTCCTGGTACTGGACGAGCCTTCCAGCAACCTGGACCCCCGCGCCAGGAGGGAGCTTTCGGAGCTCCTCCAGGGTATGAGGATCACCAAGATCGTGGTCACCCACGACCTGCCCTTCGTATTCGAGAACTGCGAGCGGGTAGTGGTCATGGACCAGGGGCGGGTAGTAGCCGACGGCGAGGTCTTCTCCATCCTCTCCGACGAGGAACTGCTCAGGGAACACGGCCTGGAGCTCCCCTATGGCTTCTATCCTTTCCACCGGGAGAGGAGCGGCCGGAAGACGGAGAGGAACCCGGAAAGCTGACGCAGGCTCCCCGCAAAAGGGTGGAGGCGATAAAACCCTCCCTTATGAAACTCCTTATGAAACCCCTTATGAAACCCGTCCGGGCTTCCAGCGCGGCACGTCTACACAACACCCTTGACTGCGCGGGAGGGCGTCCCTATTAGGATTTCATCCCCTGCCCGGGAAGGGTTTGAAAACCATCCTCAGGGCCAAGATGATAAACATACCGATGCTCAGGGCACGGTCCCACCGCCGAGGGTCAAGTCACCCTTTCAAAGGGCCAAGATCGAAACGCTTTCTAATTCCTGGTTAATCGCCCCTTTCATAAAGAATGGAACCCTGGTAGTACAGCGGGGCAGGGATCGCGCACCCTCAGTTGCTCACATCGCGCACGAAGGCGAAGTGAAATCCCTCGGCGCGCAGGGCCTCGATCATCTCCCCGACCACCGTGGGTACGTTGGGATGGTTGAAGTGGCAGATCCCAATGGCCACCCCCTTCTCGCGTGCCACCTCCGCCAGGGTGCGCATGGCGGCGCGCAGGCTCTCCGGGTCCCTCTTGTTGTCGATGAACACCTGGTTGCGCCGACGCGGCATGCCCAGGCTCACCGCCGCTTCCGACACCTTGCTGTGGGTGGAAGCGTTGCTGTCTACCACGTAGAGGCCCCTCTCCTTGGCCCACTCGCACATGTAGGTCATCAGCTGAAGGTCGTTACATCCCTTTCCGCCCTGGTGGTTGTTGATACCCTCCGCATGGGGGATGCTGGCCAGGGCCTTGTCCAGGGCAGCAAAGGCCTGTTCCCGCGTCATCCCCACCGACAACTGCCCGTAACCGGAATAGCTGTTGGGCGGTTCGTTCTCGGTGGGCATGTGCAGCATTATCTCGTACCCCTGGTCGTAGAGCTTCTCTATCATCCAGTGCAGGTCGGTGCAGTAAGGAAACACGGCAAAGGTGAGCGGGGCGTCTATCTTCAGCCACAGGTCGAGGGTATCCGACGACGAGCCCGTGTCGTCCACCACGATGGCGATGGTGGGGGGCTCGGTATCGGACTCCTTCAGGTTGGGACGGCGCGCCGCCTCGGACCCGCCGGCCCCGGAAGCCCCGTCGCCGTTCCCTTCCTCCACTACCTCGCTCCCCCCTTGGGAACTACCGCGGCTGAAAGGGCCGGCATGGGCAAGGGCGAGGACAACGATCACCAGGACGACCAACATGGTGAAGGTGCGCAGGAGGGCGAAGGCTCGCTTCCTGCTCATCCTCCTCCTGCCGGTCTTCCTGCCCGCCGCATAAGGCCGGCGCGCATAGGTCCCCGCCCGGTAGCCTGAAGGCCTTTGGCTCCCGTCCATATTCTCTCTCCCGGTACATGGCGCCTGCGTTCCGATAACAGTTTACACGTGGACGCCGACATCCGGTATTGCCCTTGCTCAGCCCGCGCCGAAACCCGCTGCCACTCCCAGGCAGCGACCGATAAAGGGCAAGATGGCATACCCCGATAACCAGGCCCGGTCACCCCTGCAGCAGGTGGACGTTACCCAGGTGCAATCGTGTCAGGCCGGCCTCGCGGGCGGCGGCCAGGCACTCCTCGGCCTGTCGCCGGGAGGTCACCGGGAGGTCCCGCATGGCATGTTGGGGGTGAAAGGCCAGGAGGGAATAGGGGATACCCGGATCCAGGGAGGCGATGAAGGAAGCGATGCGCCCCACCTCCTGCGCCTCCACGTAGCCGGGGACCAGCAGGGTGCTGGCCACCAGCGGGGGAGGGTCGGGGCGCTCCGGTATGCGCGAGGCCGCGTAGGCGAAATTATCCAGGGTGGCCGCGTTGTCCACGCCGCACAGGGCGCGGTGGAGGGAGGCCGTGTGGGCCTTGAGGTCGAACTTCACGCATCCCCCGCTTTCGAGGGAGAGGTCCAAGGCGCGCCGGAGGAGGCCCCGGTGCATGCTCCCATTGGTCTCCCAACATATGCGCACCTCCCCCTCCCTTTCTTCCAGCGCCAGCTCGGAGGCCCGCAGGGCGAAGGGCATCTGGGGAGAGGGGTCTCCCCCGAAATAGCATATGCAGGCGGTGTCTCGGTGGGCCGCCCGGGCCAGCTCCTGCGGCGTGCAGGCCGGGGCCAGGCGGGCGGTGAGGAAGCGGTACTGGGAGTTCTGGCAGAACAGGCAGTCGAAGGAGCAGGCGCCCAGGAAAACGGCCAGGTTGAATTTCCCACGCTCGGCGCTCCCGGCGCACACCCAATCGGCCACGCAGTTGGTGGGCAGGGGATCGTAATAGTATTCCAGGATGCCCTGGCGGGCGGTGCCGGAAAGGTGCAATAATTTTCCATTATTTACCATGCGCAGGCCACAAAACCCCTTCTCCCCCTCCCCCATCCGGCAGCGGTTCCCGCACAAGCGGCAACTCACGCCTCCGGCGGAACGTGGCGGGAGCGCGGGGAGCCCGAACGGGGCACGGGCGCGCTGGTGCGCCTCGTTAACCAGCGCCTCTGCCTCCCGCCCCCCGCGCATGGCGCAGGAGGGGCAGAGGCGTAAAAAGGCGGAGACGAGGGGGGAACTAGCGCCGCACAGGACGCAAGCCTTCTCCTCGCCTGCCCTCCCTCCGTTAGTGGACCTTGTCATTTCCGGAACCCACCTCGCTCCAAGTACACGACCGCGACCCAGCGCTATCCATGTGGCGTCACCGTGGGCCCACCTTTACTTCTCCTTTAATCCTATACCCCGTTTTCCCATCATTGAAGGAGGCCCCATACTCCCCTTCGGGGAAAAGGATTTAGGGATCTTGCCCGATGAACCGATTCTTGAGGATGCCATCGCCGGCGAGGAAGAACGCCAGGACGAAGGCCGATCAATGACCCGCTGGGAAGCAGGCGAAGCCGTCCACGTGCCCGGCCCCCAACCCTCCGCCTAACTGCGTCCTCCTGCCGCAGGGTAAAAGCGTCCGCCGATTACCAATACTTACCATCAGACCGGGTTATCATACTGCCGTTCATTTTCGCCGCTTCTTCCCTCCGGCCAGCGTCCATTCAAGTGAATCAGCCGGAGATAATCCTTCATCAAGATCGAACCGGGAGAGTCGTAATGCCACGTACCACTCATCGGTTTCCCATCGCGGAAACTAGGGTGGGAGATCCGTTAACCACCTTCCCTATCACGCCCGCGGATGGTCTCTTGCGCTCGGAACGTCAACACCGTCCCCTGGGGCATGTCGGCAAGGCGAGCGATGCGCTCCGTGCCCGGAGATGGGAACTTCGGCGGGCCGAAAAACGAAGATTTCAAATAGCACCAATTCAGATGTGCCCGCGATGGCAACGCGCGCAAGACGTTACTGGCCAAAGGAAGGAAGATCCGAGGACAAAGGGAAGGAGAAAACATACCATACACGTGGCCTTCGGGCAGGATCAGGTCCATAATGTATGTATGCCGGTAGATCGGATAGGAGAAAGTCCAAATGATACATTTTATCTACCAACGGTGGCGCTCCTCGGGCCAACCGAGGGCCTGCTTCGCGGATCCCGCCCAGGAACCAAAAACGGGTCAGGGTGGCGGCCAGGGATCGGAACGATGGACATGCGAGCCTTCGTGCGGGACCCCAGTGGGAGCAGAATCCGGCCCGGAGGAGAGGGAGCGGAGGATAGGCGGGGCGTGAAGCGTTGCAGGGAATGGCGGGGGATGCCCGAAACCTTGAGGAGGGGCCTTGGCGGAGGCGAGTAACCGGCCGGAGGAGAGGGAGCGGAGGATAGACAGGGCGGGAAACGCCGTCAAATGGGGGTTCGTGATCCTGCTGGCCGCGTTGGCGGGAACGGTGGCCTTCCTGCAGCTCTTCCGCACCCCTCCGGCCCAAAGGCCGCTGGAGGAGGCCGTGCGCAAATTGGAGGAGGGCGACATCGAGGGGGCCATGGCCTACGTCGATCCCCAGGGGCAACTGGGCATCCTCTGGTCGGAAAACGTGGGCGGGATCAGGGATCGCCTTTCCAGGCTGGCGTCCAAGTACCGCCTGGAATTCACCTCCCTGGGCTGGAAGACGCGCGTGGAGGGGGATTTCGCGGAGTCCAGCCTGGAGAAGGGGAAGGTGATCGTGTATTTACGGGACGTACAAGGTCCGCCACTTGCCGCCTACGACCTGAAGGGTACGGATGTGGTCTTCTACCTGCAGAGAAAGGAGGGGGCCTGGCTGATAGAGGGCCTGAACCAGGACCTGGAGGAGATACTTGAATCCGGTCTGGATACCCTCTTCAACGCCTTGTGAAGGGGCGAGGGAAAGGTTCGCCACCTATGTTGGATACCGAGAGAGGATGGTGGAAGCATGTCCCAGGGTCGTGTAACCTCGGCACTCGCGCTTGAGAGAGGAGCCCCCGCACGCGGTAGGTCCCGGCCGTTGATATCGGCCGCTTTCGCCCTCGCCCTCCTGGTCTCCTTGCTCTGCCCCGGTTGCACCTCCTCCACCCCGGAAGGCACGGTCCACGACTTCATACGGGCCCGACTGTCCGGCGAGGAGAAGAAGGCCGCCGGGTTGACCGTGGAGGGAGACCTCACCGATTACCTCGGCGGCGAGGGTTTCCTGGCTGGCTCGGGGGTTTCTTTCGAGGTCAGCACGGTGGAGGTGTCCGGGGATCGAGCCCGGGTGATGGCCCGCTTCCGCTGGGATGACGGAGAGGCGGAAGTCTCCTATATCTGCCTGCGCGTGGGTTCCAGGTGGAAGGTCTCCCTGCGCGAGACGGAGGAGTCCTGGATCCCGGACCTGAAGTGGTTACGGGAAGGGGAAAGCCCCTGATCAAAACGCTCTTAACCCGTAACACGTACCCGAACAAAGCCTGAAGCGGTTAAGGGAAGCAGAAAACCCCTGATCCCCAGCCGCTACCGCCGCCACGACGTCCCGCATCCTCCTCGCCCCGAGGTTTCCGGAAAACGGGGGATGTGCATGGCCTCCGAAACCCCACCCTGAAACATGGTCGGCTCGTATTTAAGAGCACCGTGCGGAAAACCCCTGGTCGATCGGCTCTGGCGACGAAGGATCCTCGAAATCTCGTCCCCGCGCAAAGGATCGCTCACGAACGAGCCCGGGGGTCCCGCGCAGTAGGCGGCAGACACGGATTTTCCTTTTCTTCCCAGGAAGGCATATTTTGTCAACCAGCGATGAGGCGAAAACGCCATTATGGCATGCTGGCCCGGGTCCGGTTACCTGCAAATCCCCGCGGGGACCCGACACGCCACGTGCAATCCATCTTGGGATCGCCACTTCGGGCTACATGGGAGACCGGGCCCACCTCGAAACGACCTTCACGGGCATTTCGAGCCCGGGGGGATCCAATCAAGAGGCCCTGTTCCCGGATGGGGAATTCCTCTTCCCTTGAGCGTTCCTCCCGGCTACCCTCCCCGCCCGGGCGTTGTTCTTGACCGTCTTTTTGTCGGAGGGGGAGTTCCCGTGCGCCGTGGCCTTTCCGGAGGTGGCTCCCCTGGCCACCGCCTTCTCCTCCCCGCCTTCCTGGGAGGCCTTCCCGGGAGCCCCCTCGCCGGCCCGGCTGCGGGCCTTTCTATCGGGGTAAAGGGCTACCTTGAAGACCTCCTCGATGTTGTTGACCGGCACGAACTTGAGGTCCCTGCGGATGAAGTCCGGGATCTCCTCCAGGTACTTCTGGTTCTCTTCGGGAATGACCACCGTCTTGACCCCGGAACGGTGGGCGGCCAAGACCTTCTCCTTGAGTCCCCCGATGGGGAGCACCTTGCCCCGCAGGGTTATCTCCCCGGTCATGCCCACGTCCTTGCGCACCTTGCGGCCGGTCACCGCGGATATGAGGGCGGTGGCCATGGTCACCCCGGCGCTGGGACCGTCCTTGGGGATGGCCCCCGCCGGGACGTGGATATGCAGGTCGTGCTTCTTGAAGAACTCCGGGTCCACCCCGTAGCGGTCGGCCACGCTACGGCAATAGGTCAGGGCCGCCTTGGCCGACTCCTGCATCACGTCGCCCAGCTTCCCGGTGAGGACCAGCTCTCCACTCCCCGGCATCACCTGGCACTCCACGAAGAGGACGTCGCCACCGGATTCCGTCCAGGCCAGGCCGGTGGCCACCCCTACCTCGTCCTCCTCCTCCAGGACCTCGAAGCGGAAGCGCACAGGCCCCAGGAGCTCGTGGAGGTCCTTCTCGCTGACCTTCTTGCTCTTGCGTTTGCCCACCGCGATGTCCTTAGCCACCTTGCGGCAGATGGAGGCGATCTCGCGCTCCAGGTTACGCACCCCGGCCTCCCGGGTGTAGCCGCGGATTATGGCCCTCAGGGCCTCGTCGGTGATGGTCAGCTGGTTCTTCTTCAGCCCGTGCTCCTCCAGCTGGCGGGGGATGAGGTGTTCCTTGGCGATGTGCAGCTTCTCCACCTCGGTGTAGCCGGGGAGCTCGAGAACCTCCATGCGGTCCAGGAGGGCGGGAGGTATGGGCACCACGGTGTTGGCGGTGGTGATGAACATGACCCGGGAGAGGTCGAAGGGGACGTCGAGGTAATGGTCGGAGAAGGAATAGTTCTGCTCCGGGTCCAGCACCTCCAGGAGGGCCGCCGCCGGGTCGCCGCGGAAGTCCATGCCGATCTTGTCCACCTCGTCGAGCATGAAAACCGGGTTGTTGGACCCCGCCTTGCGGATGCCCTGGATGATCCTCCCGGGCAGGGCCCCGATGTAGGTGCGGCGGTGCCCCCTTATCTCCGCCTCATCGTGCATGCCGCCCAGGGAGACGCGCACGAACTTGCGGCCCAGGGCCCGGGCGATGGACTGGCCCAGGGAGGTCTTGCCCACGCCCGGGGGACCCACGAAGCACAGGATGGGGCCCTTCATGTCCTCCTTCAGCTTGCGCACCGCCAGGTACTCGATGATGCGGTCCTTGACCTTGTCCAGGTCGTAGTGGTCCTCGTCCAGGATCTTGCGCGCCCGCTCGATGTCCAGGTTGTCCTCGGTGCTCACGTTCCAGGGGAGGCTGGTCAGCCACTCCAGGTAGGTCCGGGCCACGGTGTACTCCGCGGCGGCCACCGGCATCTTGGCCAGGCGGTCCAGCTCCCTTTCCGCCTCCTTGCGCGCCTCCTCGGGCATGCCGCTCTTTTCTATCTTCTCCCGGAACTCGTTGATCTCCATGGTCCGCTCGTCGACCTCGCCGAGTTCCTTCTGGATGGCCTTGAGCTGCTCCCGCAGGAAGTACTCCCGTTGGCTCTTGGACATCTCCGTCTGCACCTGGGACTGGATCCTGGACCCGATCTCCAGGATCTCTATCTCCCGGTTGAGGTAGAAGGTAAGTTTTTCCAGCCTCTCTCTTACGTTCACCGCCTCCAGCAGCTCCTGCTTCTCCTCCAGGGTGATGTTGATGTTGGAGGCGATGAAGTCGGCCAGGTTGTTGGGCTCGGAGATGTTCATGGCGGCGATGAAGATCTCGTTGGGCAGGTAAGGGGCCATGGAGACGATCTTCTTGAACTGGGCCAGTATGTTGCGGGCCAGGCCCTCCACCTCCACGGACTTCTCCACCACCTCACGTACCTTTTCCACCCGCGCCTTCATGTAGGGATGGGTCTGCACGAAGTCCACGATGCGTATCCTCTGGACCCCCTGCACGAAGAGCTGCATGGAACCGTCCGGGAGCTTGAGCATGCGGATTATGGCCGCCGCCGTGCCCATGTGGTAGATCTGCTCCGGCCCCGGGGTCTCCGCCTCCTCCCTGGCGGCCATGGCCGCCACCAGGCGGTCGGCGGTCAGGGCCTCGTCGATGAGCTTTACGTATTCCTCCCTGGTGATGAGCAGGGGCATGATGATGTGGGGGTAGATCACCGTGTCCTTGAGGGGGAGCACGGGAAGCACCTCGGGTATATATGGTTCGGTCATCCCCATGGGGAAATCGCCATTCGGCAAAGCGCTACCTCCTTCTCAAGTCATCCCTCTGAGAAAAAACCGCTTCATTCCTCGCTTATGTCCACGTTCCGCAGGTTCTGCCCACGGCGCTTGGGAAGATAGATCTCCAGGAAACCCCTCCTGTAAACGGCGCGGGTGCCTTCGGGGTCAATATCCGCCGGCAGCTCGAAGGTCCTCTCGAAGTGGCCGAAGCTTATCTCCAAGAGATAGGTGTTCTTCACCCCGGCGGGGCGAATGGGGTTGCGCCGACCCCGGATGTTGAGCACCCGCCCGTGGAGGGTGACCTCCACCTCGTTCTCATCCACGCCGGCCAGGTCCATGAGGACGATGAAATGTTCGGGACACTCGTGGACGTCGCACAGGGGCTTCCAGGCCTTCTCGAACACCGCGGATGGCTTCTTCCAGCGCGGGAGGTGGCTGAAAAAGCGCTCCATCTCCGCGCGCATGACCAAAACGTCGTCGAAATCGTCGTCGTCACGGAATGCCCCGGCCACTTCCAAGACCCCTTTCGCCAGTCCCACGCGCGTCAACCAGCCGTCACCGGGTTTTCAAGCCGGTGGAGGGACTTCGTCGCTTTGGGCACGGCCCCCCTTCCCGGCGATAACGGCATCGACCCTCTCATTATACCCCAGGGACGGTGTTCCTACCGGCATGACGAGGGCCCTGTGTTGATGTCCAGAAAAAGTAGGCACCTCACCCCGGCAAAACATCAACCGGTTATCCTTACATATCCCCCAAGCACCTTTTGGACATCCTTCACCCAGGGGTCGCCGCTCCTTGACCGAAGGGCCGGCATGTTCTTTTCCGACCAGGCTTCCGGATCCCCCCACCTCATTTCTCAAGGAGGCCATGGCCACCTCTCTCGGTGGGCGCGATCCGCCCCGGAATGCGAGGGCTCCTTTTCAGGGAGCGAAATCCATGCCCGAGACCTTCGCTTCCTCGGCGGCCAGCGCTTCCTTGAGATCTCGGCGGATATAGACGTCGTGGTCCCGGAACGGGGCCAACGACCATATCCCCTCCCGCACCCCCCATTCCCGGAGACCCGGCTCCAACCCGTCCCTGAAGGCCAGGTCCGCGGCCCGGAAAAGGGCGTTGTCGTCACGCAGCACGAGGGAGGTCAGCACGTGGGAGGGGGATTCCCGGTAGTGGTCGCCGCCCGAGAGGATGACCAGCAGGTCCAGGGATTCGGCAGCCCGGAGAACCCCGGCATGGAAGGCTCCCGGGGTGCAGAATATTATGTCCGCCCCCTTTTTCGCCGCCTCCTGGGCGAAGGTACGGGCCTGCTCCTCGTCGCCGCATCCGCCCACCAGGTAGGAAAGCAGGCTCGCCTGCGGGTAGGCGGCCAGGACTCCGCGCAAGAATCCCCGTTGATACCGGGAGGTCCGCGGGTCGGAGGCGCAGCCGATAAAGGCCACCACGGGCAGGCGGTTGGCGAGGGGGTGCTCCGCGCTCACCGTCAACCTGCCAGAGAGAAACCCGCACAGGTAAGCCCCTTCTTCCACCCGGTAACGGATGTAGGCGGCCTCCCCTTCCGCGGCGGGGACGGAGGCTCCGGGGAAGTCGAGGTAAACCAGGTGCGGCGGCCGATCCTGGCCGACCGCCACGGCCAAGCTATCCGCCGGCGTCTCCCCGCAGCTCACCATCATCCACCGGGACGAGCTTTCCCTTTCCGGGAGGACGCCCAAGTCCCCCGAAGGTCCGGGGACGACGAGCTCAGCCTCCAATCCCAACCCGGAACCGATCCTCCGACAACCGTATTCCAAAAGGAAGTTGCGCTCTTCCTCCGTGGAACCTTCGCGGAACCCCACCACCAGCACGCGGCGGGGACTCCCGGCGCTCCGGGAGCAGGAGGCGGCAAAGGGAGAAAGGCATAGGAGGAAAAATATGGCAACTAAACCGCCGGCTAAAGAAGGCGGGACCTTGCTTCTCCCCTTCACCAACATCTCCAGATGTATATCCCTTACGAGCTCGCCGCCATTATAGCATTCGGCGGACCCTCCACCATCCCTTGCGGAGCAAGAAAATCCCGCGCCCCATCCCCTCAGCCTCGCGACCGGGTGACCAGGAAGACGGATGCGGCCACCAAGACGGCGGCCAGGCCCAGGGTCCAGGTCACCGTTTCCTTGAGGAAGAGATGGGCAAGAAAAACGGCCAACACGGGCTTGAGGTAGAAAAGGCTCGCCCCCCGCGAGGCATCCACCCTGCTCATGCCCTCGAAATACAGCAGGTACCCCAATCCCACGGTAATCGCCCCAAGGTAGGCGAGCCAAGCCCAAGTCGTAGGATGGTACTCCGCCGCGGCCCTCCATCCTCCTTTCAGGGTCAGCAAGGCGGCGAAGAGCGCCGAGCCCACGGCGATGCTGAGGAAGGAAACGGTCAGTCCGCCGTACTCCTCGGAATATCTCTTCCCGTACACGGTATAGACCGCCCAGCACGCGGCGGACCCCAGAACCAAGGAATGGCCCAGAAAATCCTCCCGAGCCAGGAGGCCGGAGAAGCGGAACCCGGTAATCGCCGCCAGTGCGCCCACGAGACCAAGCCCTATGCCCAGCCAACCGCGAAGAGGTATCCTCTCCCCGAGGGCCAGGGAGGCCAGGAGGGCGGTGAACAACGGGTTCATGGAAAAGATGACCGCCGCCGAGGAGGCCCTGGACAGGGCCACTCCGCGGTGGAAGAGATAAAAGGCCAGGAACACGCCCACTCCGCCGAGGAAAACCGCGGCCGGAAAGTCCCGGCGCAGGGCACGGAAGGCGGCCTTCCTCCGCTTCCTGCCCGCCATTACCACGGGGAGGAGGAAAATCAAACCCAGGATGAAACGCAGGGCAGCGACCTGTTCCGCTTCCACGGGGCTTTGGAAGCCGGTACCCGCCTGGAGGTACCGCGACACCACCTCGATGGTGCTGAAGAGGACGATGGCGCCCAGGACCATGAGGTAACCGTTCCAGTCCCGCTTGGACGGCAATAGGCCTCCCTTCCTCGCGCCAACCTCGCGCCAAGGGGTCTTTCCCGCGATCCGCCCGACATTCTACTACAGGAAACGGCGGCCGGGCGCGCGTGAAGGGTGGTGAGCGGGGAAGGCCGCGCTGGTAATACGGCCGAGGCTTTACCTGCCGGAGGCGCGCTGAGGAGCCGCCTTGCCCGTCCCGCGGGCGACGGCCCCGCCTCCCCTGCGGGGGACAAAGGTGAAAATACGCCGTCTTCCTCCTCCGTGCCCTATAGCGGCAAGGCGATCTGCGACTAGCGCTTGGGGAGAGTGGGGCAAGCGAGACCCGCTTCAGGGTTTCACGTAGTCCTTTCCTATGACCAATATAACGTCGGCATCGTAGGTTATGGCCACGTCCTGATCCTCGACCATCCGGAAACCGGCATCTGGATCGAGATCCTTGGCCACCTGGCGGGCAGCGCTGGCGTTGCCGGGAGCGTAATAGACGGTGGTCTCCTCGTAGGCGTGCACGGTGTTCCCGACCTTTATCTTCTTATAACCCTTTCCGCGCATGATCTCCGCTACCCCGGCGGCCATGCCCTCCCAGCGGACACCGTTGAGGACCGCCAGGTTGACCGTAGAGCGGTCCACCTGAGATTCCCCGCCCGCAAGGTCCCCAAACCGCTCCTTCTCCAGCTCGGCTTGCCTTTCCTCCGGGGTCTTGGTACTGCAATACTTCTGGATGTTGGAGAACAACTCGGCCGTGGCCTTCGGGTCATGGATGAAATACCAGGGTTGCCCGGGAGGGGGTTCCTTCACGTAACCGGGTAAAGTCGCGAATTCCACGTCCTCCACCTTCATCCCCTGCAAGGCCTCGGCAAGGGTGAAGATCAGGCCGGGCTCGAGGGTGGTCTCCAGGTAGCGGACGGTCGTGTCCAGGATCTTGAGGAGGGTCTGCATGTCCCGAATGGATACCGCTTTCTGCATGACCGCCTTGAGGAAGGCCTTCTGGTGCTCTATGCGGTCCAGGTCCCCCCGGGGCAGCTTCCGGCTGCGGACCAGGATGAGGGCCTCCTGCCCGTTGAGAAGGTGATCGCCCTTCTCCAGGTATCCCGTCTTGGGATCGTTGATGGTGACGTCCAGGTGGAAGGGTACGCCTCCCATTGCGTCCACGATGTTTTTAAAAGCCTCGAAGTCCACCTCGGCGTAATGGTGGATGTCCAGGCCGGTCAGTTTCTCCACCGCCTCCACCGCGCCCGCCGGACCCCTGAAGGAATGGGCGGCATTTATCTTCTCCGTACCGTATCCCTCGATGGTCACCTTGGTATCCCGGGGGATGGACACCAGGACCGCCCTCTTGGCCTTCACGTTCACCGAGGCCACTATCATCACGTCGCTTCGGGTATAGCCCTCCTCGCCGGGCACGCTTCCCCGGTCGATGCCTATGAGGAGCAGGTTGAGGTTTTCCTCGGGGTTGTGCCACTTGCTAAGCTCGGCGAAGAGGTCCGGGTTGTCCTCGGGGGCGATCACCGCCGGCTGGAAACGTATCCGCAGGTAATGCTTGGCCGCCCAGCCCTTGACGGCGTCGAAGTTCAAGGCTCCGAGTACCAGGCCGCCCAGGAGGACCAGGGACGCGAGGACCTGGAGGACCCTCTTCGTCCTCCTCCTTCTGCGCAGCTTCAGCCGCTCCTGTCTTTTCATACTCGCTTTTGACGCTCGCCTAAGGGGCCGTAGTTCCTTGGGCCTCGGTCTTTATAATCCCCGTATATAACGCAGGGATACCGACCGATCACGCAAAGGTATTATATTACAGGAGGGAGCGTCGGGCCGGAGTGGCCTTAGCCGGTATATCCCCCGTAGGGATAACGGTGAGGTGTGGCTTGCGAGTGGCGCAAGGCGGCTTGTGCGCACAGGCGGATCAATCCCCGGCCAGGTTGTCCTCCTCCAGGCGGAATTCCTCCGTGGTCAGTTCTTCCTCCAGGCTGCCGATGAGCTTCTCCACCCGGGCCCCGGCCTCGGTCAGCCTGCGGCGCGCCTCGCGGACGAGGCTCACCCCCTCCTCGAAGAGCTTCAAGCCCTCCTCCAGCTCGAGGTCCTGTTTCTCCAGGGCCGCGGCGATCTCCTCGAGCCTGCGCATAATGCCCCCGAAGGTCATCTCCTCCACCTCGGCCTCACCCCCATCGTCTCTTCCCTTGCCTCCGGGCACGGCACGTCCATCCCCTCGACCTTCGTCATCCGCTTTCTCCTCCCGGCCCCTCACCTCGCAGCTCCCGGCCCCTCACCTCGCAGAAAAGGCGCCCCCGGTGCAGGCGCACGTCCACCGCTTCCCTTGCCTCCGGGCACGGCACGTCCATCCCCTCGACCTTCGTCATCCGCTTTCTCCTCCCGGCCCCTCACCTCGCAGCTCCCGGCCCCTCACCTCGCAGAAAAGGCGCCCCCGGTGCAGGCGCACGTCCACCGCTTCCCCTTCGGCTACCTCCTGGCTGTCCCTCAGGGGCCTGCTCTCCCCGCGACGGGTGGCGATGGCATAGCCACGGGAGAGGACGGCCAGGGGACTCAAGGCATCCAGGCGTGAAGCCGCCACCTCCAGCTTGCCCGAACTCGCGGAAAGGAGGCTCGACAAGCGTGACCGGAGTTCTTCCGCCCTCCAACCCGGTTCCTTTTCCCTCCATCGCCACCAGGAATCGAAGGAGGCACGCATCTTGGCGTAAGTATCACTTATGCGGCGGGGAAGGTCCCGGTATTGGCGGGGGAACCTGCCCAGCACCAGGACGCGCCCCTCAACCCGTTCCCTCTCCCGGCGCAGGACCTCGCGCATCCCGCCCTGAAGCAGGGCCTCCCCTTCCGCAAGACGCTGCCTAGCTTGTCCCAGGAACACCTCGCCGTCCCGGAAGGCCTTCCGGGAGGCCAGCAGGGAAAGATCCCTCTCACGAAGATGCAACATGCGGCGGAGCAGGGCTTCCAGGGAAGTGCTCCTTTCCCTCAAGAGGGCAAGTATCTCCGCGGAGGAGGGAACTGCCGCCTCGGCCGCTCCCGTGGGCGTGCTGGCTCGACGGTCGGCGGCCAGGTCGGCCAGGGTGAGGTCCGGCTCGTGCCCGACCCCGGTGATTACGGGGATGGAGGAACCTCTTATGGCCCTGACCACCTCCTCGGTGTTGAAGGGGTGAAGGTCCTCCAGAGAACCCCCTCCCCGGGCCAGGATGAGAACATCTACCGGGCAAGCCCGATTGAAGGTCTCGATGGCGGAGATGATATCCTCCACCGCTTCCTCGCCCTGTACCCGAACCCCCCGGACCAGGATGCGGCAACATGGATAACGGCGAGTGACGTTGATGATCACGTCGCGGACGGCAGCCCCTTCCAGGCTGGTCACCAGCCCGATGGTCTCGGGATAGGAAGGGAGGGGCCGCTTGAGGCCCTCGTCGAAAAGCCCCTCGGCGGAGAGCTTGCGCATGAGGCGGAAGAACTCCCTACGGAGTTTCCCCTCCCCCGCTTCCTGCACCTGGTGGACGTTCATGCGATACTGACCGCGACGCACGTAGATGCCCAGGCGACCATGGGCCAGCACCCGCATGCCCTCCCGGAGAACCTGGGAGGCCTCCCTCGCCGCGTCGCCGAACATCACGCAGGGGAGCGCCGCTTCTTCCTCGGAAAGGCTGAAGAACAGGTACTGCGGGTAAAGCCTGAGGTTGGATACCTCGCCTTCCACCCAGAGGACCACCTCCTGGAGGAGGCCATCGGCCAGGCGGTTCACCTCCGCCACCGTGTAAATCCTCTCCTCGTCCTGGAGCCTCACCTCGCGCCTCCTCCCAATCCGCATCCCGCTGCGACATCCCCATTCTATTCCCCGCTGATGACGCCCGGAAACAAATTCCCGCTCACTGAAGGAAAGGCCAGCCGGATGGTGGAAATACATTATGTGGAAATAGAGAAGGCGTCGAAAAACAATATGTAGAGCATGCTCCGCTGAATCACGGCGGGGAGACCATGCGGGAGGGCGCCTTGGAGATACTGGCCCTGCTCCTTCTGGGCTTCATAGCCATGTTGGCCATAGTGCCGCCCATAATCCGGGGCAAACTCGAGGACTCGCCACTGGTCACCACGCAAAGCTTCCGCAAGAGCATGCAGGAGATAGCCCATTCGCTCGAACCGCGCCTGGAGCCAACGCTTCGATCCCCGGATCCCCGTACTGCCAGTACCCGTTCGGGAGGAGCGATAAGATACCAAGAGGCAACGGTTAAGGCCGGGGCCCAGGTGGGATCCGGCAGCGGGATCCAAGAACCGTCGAGGACCTGCCTGTCACCAGCCGAGGTACGCAACGCCCGGAGGAGGTCCACGAGGAGAGCGGAGGTACGCAGGAACCGGGTCCTTGCCTCCCTGACCCTTTCGGTCATCTTGTGGGGCTTGGCCACGCTTTGCACCGGAAATATTTGGTGCCTGGCGATGTTCGCGTTTTGTGGGTTCCTCCTGGCCTTCTTCTGGGGACTCACCCTCCTCGTGCCCTACATCTACATGCGCGGCGAAGCCCGCAAGGAGAGCTCCTCGAGACACGTGGTCCGCAAGCGGCACATCGCTTGAGCGAGATGGCTATCCCAGTGTACCTGCCTTCCACAAGAGGAGGACGAGGGCTCCGTGGCCGAGGATAAAGAGGGCGAGATGCAGGGGAGCGCGGGATCCATATTGGGGACGCAGGTAGAAAAAGTACAGGGCGACGAAAAATCCGATGAAGGACAGGGCAGCCGTCAAGGCCAGGATCCAGGCCGCACCTCCCAAGGCCTCCCTGCGGTTGGAGAGCAGGTAAGCACAGGCGACCATCACCGCGGCCGGAACGAGCATGACCGCCATCTGAGGCCAAGTGGGCTGTTTTTCCTTCATTTTTTTCCTCCTTTTCCTGATTCCGCATCCGGTTAACCGGTGTTTTCCCGTAGGGTTACCGCCGGATAAAAGGATCCGGTCCGCCGTGTTGTATCCTCCTTCCACGCAACCTGGGAGCCACCGTCGCCTGCGAGCACCTACTTCGCCCGGCTGATAGACCTCACCTCCCGGCGGGTTCGACACCCGCGTCCAGAAGACCCAGACTTTCCCTCGCCCTGTCGCCCCCGCGGATTCTCCCCATCAGCGACCTGGCGCCTTCCTTGAGGCCCCTGGAAAAGGCCTTTCCGGCCAGGGCTTTTGCGAACTCGCCCGAAAGCCTCAACCTGCCCCCACTTAAGCGGGAAACAAGGCTTCCGAGTCCTTGGCCCTGGCCCAAGAGGCTCAGTCCCCCAGCCAAAAAGCCTCCCCCGAAACTCAAGAGGGACTCGAGCAAACACGGGCGGCCCCCGGTCACCACCCTGAGCAGCAGATCCCCCAGCGCGCCCGCACACCCGCAGAACAACATGTAAGCCAGCTTATGGGAAATACCGGAAACCCATGCTCCTGCGTACGCGGCCACCTGGGTGGCGGCACCGCCACCCAGAAGCGAACCCCCGGAGGAGAGGAACCCCGCCGCCAGCCCCTGCGCGGCCCCGCCGGAAAAGATCCCGCTGAGCAGGAGGCGCCCCATGCCCCCGGTCAGCCCGCCGACCAGGAAAGAGACCAGGAGCCCACCGGGCGTGACGCCTTTTCCGGTGGTCAGCGAGAATCCCGAATACACCAGCAGGTTGGCCGTCCCGTGGGCCAGAAACCCCTTACCGAACCCCAGCCACCCCAGGTTGGTCCAACCCGAGGCCGCCGCGGGAGCCAGGTACGAAAAGAGGAGGCAACCCCCGGCGGCGATTCCCCCAACCATCAGGGAACCCAACAGGCATCCGAGGAAAGAGAAGGAATCCCCGGAGGTGGCGGCATGATAGGCGGCGTATCCCATGGAGGCCACCCCACCCGCCACGCAGGCGGTGAACATCGCGGTGAGCGACAGGCCCAAGGCCAAACCCAGCCCCACTGCCGCCAGGCAGATCACCGCGGTGGCCGCCAGTCCGGCCAACAGGGCCTGCACCAAGCGGTTGGAGATCGCGGCCTTCAACACCCTTCCCGCCGCTCCCAGGATGGGCGCGAGCCAGGGCTCCAGGCAATACTTGTAAAATCTTGCCAGGGCACGACCCAGGCTCTCGGCCAAGCGGCAGGTCCACCTCCAGGCCGCCGAGAGCCCCCGGCCCAGAGCCTTGGCCGCCGCCAGCATACCATCGGCCAGAGACTTTACGACGCTCCCGAAGGAGCGTTTCATCCAACCCAGGAAATCGCCTCCGCCACCGTGCCGCTCCATATATGTCCGCGCGGAGAGCGTATCCCCCCAGGGGCCCAGAAAAAGGGAGTGGGGGTCAAGGAGGATGCCACGCAGGAAGGGCAAGGGGTCGACGGCGACTCCATGGAGGTAAAGGCCGAAATGCAGGTGCGGCAGGCGGCTGGAAGGATCCGCCGTCCCATCGCTTTTCCCTATGACCTGACCCGCTTCTACCCTCTGTCCCTTTCGGACCTCCGAGCACCGGAGCGAGACGTAGGTGGTCTTGAAACCCCCGCCGTGTTGGATGCTTACGCAGATGCCCAGCGGGGTCCTTCCGGAAAAACTTACCATGCCGGGAGCTGAAGCCCGGACTTCGCTTTCCGGGTCCAGGGCGATGTCCATTCCCGCATGCCCACCTTCCCCGTAATGCCCCGTGGCGGGGACGAACCCCTTCACCACCCTGCCCCGCGCCGGCCACAGGAAGGTGGGGGCCTCCTCCCCGGCCGCAAGGGCCGGGGAGGAAGGCGCGTGGAAGGAGAATATGAGGAGGGTGATGAGGGGTAGGATGAGGAGGGGTAGGGCCGATGCCCGGCATCTGAAGGGTGCCTTGCCGCCCCCGGGGGAGCGCACGCCGTCCTCGAGGACCACGCCGCTCCCCGCGACCCGCCCTCCCCCTCGCCACGACCGTTCGTGGCGGAGTTCGGGCGGGCCGGGGATGCGATCCCGCTTCGCGGGGCGGTTCTCCTTCCGGGGAAACATGGAATCAGTAGACCTCCACGGTCAGCGCGACGCTGTCCGAAAGGCCGCGCGAATCGAAGACCTCGAGCATCACCCGGAACCGGGCGGGAATCACAGGGGGATCGTACACGTGCTGGACCGTCTTACCGTGAAGAACGGTCCCGTCGCCGCAATTCCAAACGTAACCCACGATATCCCCGTCGGGATCGGAAGAAGCCGTGGCATCCATGCGAATGTACAGGGGGGCGGGACCCTTGAGGGAGGACAAGGAGGCCACGGCGCGGGGACGATGAGGGACGCTTCGGGATGCTTCCACGGAGGCGGGGGAGGTCCTGGCCAGCGGGGCGGCGGTAACTTCTCCTGATCCCACCTCGCTTTGTTGCTGGGGAGGAGCATTTTCGGGTGATGCACTCGATCCATCGCCGGTGGCCCCTTCCTCTTCCCGGCCCGAGCTTATCACCAGGCATACCGTCTCCCCGGGATGCAAAGCCGAACCCGCCCCGGGATCCTGGGCCACCACCCTTCCCGCCGACCACAGTCGGGAAGGCGCTTCCCGCACGCTCCAGGAAAGGCCTATTTCCTCCAATCGCCCCTGCGCTTCCTGCAGGGTCAAGCCCTGCAGGTCGGGAACCTCTACGACGTCCTGGGCAGGGGTCTCCTCTCCACCCGCCTCCCTTCTCCCACCGACCATAAGCCCCGAAAGAGCGGAATAGAGTAGCCATAAGATAACCCCGCCGGCGAACATGAGGGCCAGTTTCCGCCCCCAGCCACGCGAGCGCCTTCCCCCGGAAGGAAGGGACGGGCCATGAGGAAAACCCCTTTCCTCTCCGCGCTCACCGGGGAAGGTTTCCGCATCCCAATCCTCTTTCCCCGCCCATGCGCCCGGGAATTCCGCCTCTTCTTCCCGCGAGAGACCGGGTTTGTCCTCGCGGTCACGCAGGGAATTCTCCAGTTCCTCGAGAAGCAACCTGGGGGAGGAGGGACGTCTCGCGGGCAGGGGATGCCCGGCCTTCTCGAGAATCATCCTTAACCTTTCCGTTTTCACCCCCTCGGGCAGCGCCTCGTTGACCATCACCGCCAAGGAGTAGACGTCCGAGGTCCGAGTCCCCTCCTTTCCCGTTTCCACCTCCGGCGCCCGGTAAGGGGAGACCCGGGCTCCCTGCGAGGGGTCCATATCCTCGAGGATCCACCCGTAGCCCACGCGCCGGAAACGGGGGCACCCCCGGGGGTCCACGAGCACCTGCCCGGGGTTCAGTCCCAGGTAATAGAGACCCACACCGTAGGCCTCGGCGAGCACCTCCACGGCGGCGGCCACCAACTCCAGGACTTGCGCCTCCGGCAGGCCGCCGAGCTGGGAGAGCAACTCCGGGAGAGGCGTCCCGTTCCCCTTCTCCCGCACCAGGTAGAAGAAACCCTCTTCCTCCCCCCAGGCATGGAGTGGTAATACGTGGGGCCCCCTTACCTTTTGGGCGGCTCGCAATACCTCCCGCATCCGCTCCGGATCCACCGGTAGATCCTCCCGGGAAGCGGATACGAGATCCATTTCCACCTCGATTCCCAATTCGGTATCCAGGGCCAGGTAAGAGGACCACCCCCTTCCGGAGAAGATCCTCTCCCCTAGTCGATACCTGGCCGCCACCTTGTCCGCGTACATCGCTTCCTCCTAAATATTAACGACATTGCAATGTTAATAATGTTTTATAACTTTGTCAATAGGGAATTCTCACGTTTTACCGCCAACCCGAGATCCCGGCAACTTACGAAGCCGCGGGATTTGGTATTGAGGGTTTACACGGGTGAGGAGGAGAGTGGGGTTGCGGATTTGGGGACTTGGTTGTCCGTCGAGGAGGGTGGGGTATACGGGAAAGGGGCACGCGAATAGCTTTTGCCAAGTATGGAGGCGCCGTGCACATAAAAGACGCATCCTGGCCCACGAGCACAAAACTCAAAAGGGCTTCGTCCAAGGATGGAGGCGCCGCAGTCCATCGGGAAAATCCGCCTTGCAGCGCCTACCGGCCGGGTGCCATGCTTAATCCATGCAGATGGAAGAGGTGGTCTTCGGCGTGCTGGCACTGGCCTGGGGGGTCCTTCTCTGGATCATGCGCGGGGAACTGGTCAAGCTGGGCAGGGAAGGTGGCAAGGGGCTGCGCGACCCGCGGGTGATCAACATCCTGGTTATATCCGCCGGCGTCCTGCTCCCGCTGGGCGGACTTCTACTCATCTTCTTCCGGGGCCTTTAGCCTCACGTTCAACCGGGGGCCCTGGGGAAAGCAACTACCTTTCCGTCAGGTGCCCGGGGGGACTATGGGCAGAACGATCCTCGAGGGCATCTCCCGGCTCCTGAGCAGGAATATGAAGTTCAGGCCCCAGTTGGGCCAGCAGGAAAGAAGGTCCGCGGTGGAGACCACCAGCTTGATGCGGCTTCCGGCACGGAAACGGTGGTAGCAGGCCTGCATCTCCAGGGGGGTACCCATGCCCGTGTCCGTCCACGGGGTATACCCGTATCCCTCGTAGAAACCCCGGCTCACCAGGATCTCCTCCCCTTCCGGGGTGACTTCGTACAGCCAGGGAATGAGCTGGGTGAATTCTCCCGAGGCGCGATAGAAGAACTGGAAGCGGGGGGCACCCATGACGGTGAGGTCCCTCTTCAGTGGGCGGCTGAGGTAGCTGGTCTCGGTGAAGGGGATCTCCAGGAGCTTGATGCGGGTGGGGATGCCCAGGGCCTCGCCACCTAGAAGCTCCGGCGCGTCCTGGTAATAGGGGAGGGAGATGGAGCCCGTAAGGCCGACATTTACCAGTAAATCCCATTTATCCCCCGAAGCGGGCGCCTTCCGGGTCAGGGTTCCCAACCCGTCCGGGCCAGCCCCTCCAAGGTACAAGGAGACCTCTCGCGTGCCCGGAAGGGGATAGGTCGACGCGGTTCCGAAACGGGAAGGATCGGTATGCCGGTAAAAGGCCACCGGCGGCTCCCTGTCCACGCCGTTGTTAACTCCCTTGAGGAAACGGTCGAACCAGCGTTCCACCTCTTGGCGCACCCAGGCGCTCTCCGGGCTCCCGGTGATCCCCTCCACCGGGAAGGGTCCCGGGTAACAACCCAGGTGGCCGTGGTTGGTGATTATTATCCGCTTGGGAGCCTGGATGTGGGAAAAAGCCATCAAGCCTTCGTTGGCGAAAAACAGGTCGTCGTTCCACCCGGCCAGGATGAGTGTGGGAGTGAGGATGGGGTGCTCTACCGACCCGTCGTATTCCTCGTCGCACCAGTATCGGGCGGAACGCACCTTGAAGTACTGGTAGCAGAATCCGTAATCTTCCGTCCGCCTCTCCAGCATGGTACCCAGTATGAAGAGCATGCTGGGGTCGAAGGTGGTCACCGGAGGCATGAGCTTACACAAGTACCCGAGGAGCGCCTGGAACTTCTGCATGCCGTCCATCCGGGAGTCCAGCGCCAAGTTCACGAGGCTGGCCATGAAGCCGGTCAGGTCTCCTAGGTAGGTGACGCCCACCAGGAGCGCGCCCCACAGCATCTTGCCCGCGCCGTTGGGGAGCAGGGAGAAGGTGAGGTCGAAGGACCCGTGCATGGGAACCGCGGCCCGTATGCGCGGGTCGCCGGGATCCCCGGGGCGGGGGTCCTTGCGTTCCGACTTGAGGTAAGAGAAGCATCCCCCCATGGACGCGCCGGTGATACCCACCACCGGTCCCTTCTCGTCCTCGAGGACCGGAAAACGCGGATCCTCGCCGAGCAAAGTTATGATGTGGCTGACATCCTTCATCTCGTGCTCGGGGTCCATGCATCCCACGTCACCCCCGGCGCCGAACCAGCCCCGGGCGGTGATGGCCACTCCCACGTAACCGCGGGAGGCGAAGTATTCCGCCCCCCACTCCCCCATGGACTTATCCAGGGTCCACCCGTGGACGAAGATGATGGCCGGGAAACGTTCTCCCGCCGGGGCATCCTCGGGGTAATAGACGCTCACCGGGATGGTTATCCCGTCCCACATGGTCCAGTCCTCGGTCACCTTGGCCACCTTGTAGGTGCGGCCTTCCCCCGAGATCCCGGAGCCCGTCTCCCCGACCACCGTTTCCTCGGCCGCGAAGGCGGGAGCCGCTGGGAACTGGGTCAGGGACAAGGTTAGGATGGACACCACCAGGATGAGGACGACACGGAAACGGTTTCGCTTCATGGCCAGCCCCCCTTGAAAGCGGCCTGCGGAAACCAGGCGCAAGCCTAAACATCCTCCCAATCCACCGGCTGTTATACAATAGCATATCGTTTGTTCATATGTAAATAATAATTCTTACATTTTGCAAACATTGTATTCTGCACGCGTATCCGTTGCCTCCCGCACGCACGGACATGGCCGATAAACCGCCATCGGGAGCCACTGTTTCGCGGCCCATGAGGCGAGAGTGGGATTGCCGGGCGCCATATCCGGAGAGTTTAAGATCTTCCAGCGATTACCGCTCCACCTGCAAGGCAGGATGGTGAAAATAAGCGCCGGGTACGGGCCGGATATCCCGTCCCGAGCGGCGAACAGCCTGCGCCCGAGGACCGCGGACGGCGTAGTTCACGCCGTACTTCGCCAGGTAGGCGAGGAAGTTGGCCGGCGGCGGCTGGTGGTCGGGGACCTCCTTCCCCGGGGGGCCTGATGATGGAATATCACCGGGAGCGGCGGCGGGAGAGCCATACGTTGAAGCCGTTGGCCAGGAAGTTCCTGCCGAACCTCGTCACCCAAGCGAGGAGACTGGCCGGCGGCGGCTGGTAATCGGGGACCTCCCGCAGCGAGAGCGCCCCGCGCGGGCAGGCCACCACGCAGAGGCCGCATCCTATGCAGCGTTCCTTCCGGTGCAGGTGGTTTTTCTTCTCCCCCTCCCGCTCGACCACCATGGCCCCCATGGTGCACGCCTTGGCGCACTTCCCGCAGAAGTCGCAGAGGGTGATGTCGAGGCGGGGCAGGTAATGGGGCGGGGCGATGAAGCCCGGGGCGTTGAACTCGGATATCTGGCGCAAGGCGTCGCAGCAGCAACCGCAGCACGAGCAGGAGAAGCGGAAGAACCTGGCGCTGCGGTCGTTCATCATCCAGGTGACCAGCCCGGCCTTTTCCGCTTCCCTCTTTATGGCCAGGGCCTCTTCCCTGTCCACCCTACGCACGCGTCCTTCACTCACCAGGGGAGAAACGAAATCGCCCATGACCAGGCAGGTCTCCAGGGGACGGCCACAATCCTCGCCCAGTAGATGCTTGGTGAGGCGGCACTGGCAGACCCCCACGGCGAAATCGCGGAAGTCCTCCATCACCGACTCCAGGCGATCGGAGGGCAGGGCCATGGGAATGGCTTCCACCGCTTCCTGCACGGGAAGGTACCTCACCGCGTTCACCGGCCTGCGGGTGTAAAGGGTGGTGAAACCGGTGCGGAAAAGGGCCTCGAAGAGCTCCGCGAATCGCCGGTGCCAGTCAGTCACCTCATCCGGGGACTTGCGCACCAGGACGTGCTCGAAGGTGCCGGGGACGATGGGGAGGAGGCCGAAGCGTTCCTTGTCCCCGGTTCCGAGGGAGAAGAGCACGTACTTCTCGTGGGCCAGCCGGTGCAGGATCTCCCGCACCTCCTGGAGCGGCCTTCCCGAGGCCCGGGCCAGCGAGGACGCCGTCCTGGGACGCCAGGGCTTGAGGTGGCGCGCCACCTCCGCCTCCTCCTCGGTGTACATGTGCTCCACCAGGGCCACCAGCTCTTCGCACACCGGGGGCCCCAGGAGAGCGGGGCTGGAATAGGTCCTCACCAGGTCCATGTGGGCCCTGGAAACCGAGGGATAGCCACCGACTGCGAGGCCCCTTGCCTTCGAGGAATTCTCGTTTGCCATGCTTCCTCCCATGATGCCCTCACCTTCCGTGTCGCCACGGACGCCATTCCCTCTCCCCCCGGCCGGTTGGCCAAACACTCGCTGTCGTGCCCGGGGCCTGAAGGCGGTTACCCTTCGAATACCTGTCTGTCAGATATTCCCAACAAGTCCGGGAACCAAACCTCTTCCCTTTCCCACCCGGATCCCTGACCCATCCTCCGGGTGAGGGTGACCCGTGTCGCCCGGATGGTGCGCGCCTCATGCCCTCATGGCGTGTCGCCCCGCAACCCTCGACGCGCAAGCCCACCCGGCCAGGAAAGCGCAACCTCCCAAGCCCCCAGGCCGGGTAATTCACTCCTCCGCGGGCATTGCCCGCTTCCCGGGAATGAACCGACTGCCTGGGAGCATTATACTATTGACCAGGATATGTATAACCGCGGGGACGCCGGGTCCACCCGAGCGCGAAAAGAACGGCCCCGAGGCGCGAGGAGAAATGAAGGTATACCTTGACGGCCGGATCCTGGACGCCGAAGAAGCATGCTTGCCTTTAAACGACCGTGGGGTGCTCTTCGGGGACGGACTCTTCGAGACCATACGCGCTTACCGCGGGAGTCCCTTCCGCCTGGACCGGCACCTGGCCCGCCTGCGGGAGGGGTGCCGGGTGCTGAGGATATCCGGGATCCCGGGAAACGACGAGATAGAGGAGGCCATCCATGCCTTGTACCGGGAGAACGTGGGAGAGGGAGACGCCTACGTACGCCTCACGGTGACCGGGGGAGACTTCGACGGGACCCGCAACCTCACCAGGTCCTCCGCCCCCCGCTTCTTCATCATGGTCAAGCCCCTGGAGGGTTATCCTCCCGAGTTCTACGGCCGCGGCGTGAGGGTCACCGTTTCCTCGGTCCGCCGTAACTCCCGCTCCCCCCTGTCGCGGATCAAGACCAACAACTACCTGGAACCCCTCTACGCCAAGCAGGAGGCCGCCGACCGCGGGTACGACGACGCCCTCTTCCTGAACACGGAGGGATACCTGGCCGAGGGTTCCACTTCCAACCTTTTCCTGGTCTCCGGGGGAACGGTGAAGACCCCGCATGCCGATTGCGGGATCCTTCCCGGCATCACCCGCGAGGCGGTCCTGGAGCTCTGTGCCGAACTGGGCCTGCCCGCCGAGGAGGGTTTCTACGCCCTTGAGGACCTCAAGGCGGCGGAGGAGGCCTTCCTCACCATGACCACGGGAGAGATCATCCCCATCCGCGAGGTGGACGGCTTCCGCCTGTCCGGCCCATGCCCAGGTGCGGTCACCTCTCGCCTCATGCGCGCCTACCGGGACCTGGTGGAGACCGAGATATCCGCTTGAGTCGGCGCCGTTTCAGGCCTTCGCCGTCGCCGGCTCCGGAAACGGGCACGAAAACCCGGGACGGTGCGGCGAGGACCTGGCTTTGCCGGGATCGGGTTCCACGCCGCGGAAAGGGTCCCCGCCTGTGTCGTTTCGACACCGGGCCGCGCGCGAGCCGTGCTTCACCTCCACGCTCGACCAGGGCGTAACAATAAATGTGTAGAGGGGCGGAAGAATACCCCCTTGGATATCACGATTCAAGACCTGACCTCAAGGAGGCGAAGATGGCCTTGCCCTTGTCCAGGGTCTCCTGGTACTCCTCCTCCGGGACGGAGTCGGCCACGATCCCTCCTCCCACCTGGAAATAGGCCGTGTTCCCCTTGACGATAATGGTGCGTATGGCGATGTTCAGGTCGAAATTACCGTTAAATCCCAGGTACCCGATGCTCCCCGTGTAAACGCTGCGCGCCGTGGGCTCCAGCTCGTCGATGATCTCCATGGACCGTATCTTGGGCGCCCCGGTTATGGAGCCCCCGGGAAAGGAGGCGCGCAGCAGGTCCACCACGTCCTTTCCGGGGTGGAGCTCCCCCACCACCGTGGACACCAGGTGGTGCACGGTGGCATAGTGCTCGATGACCGCGTGTTCCTCCACTTTCACCGTCCCGTAGGAGCACACCCTCCCCAGGTCGTTCCTCTCCAGGTCCACGATCATGGAAAGCTCGGCCCGGTCCTTGGCGCTGGCCAGCAGCTCCTCGGCCAGTCGGCGGTCTTCCCGGGGGTCGTCCGACCTCGGCCGCGTCCCCTTTATGGGCCGCGTCTCCACCCTGCGCCCCTCCCCCTTGAGGAAACGCTCCGGGGAGGAGGAGCACACCTGGCCCTCCACGGCGTTGAAGTAGGCGGCGAAGGGAGCGGCGTTGAGGCGCCGCAGCCGGCGATAGAGGATCCAGGGATGCACGGCGAGAGGAGCATGAAAGCGCTGGGAGAGGTTGGCCTGGTAGATATCCCCGGCGTAGATGTACTCCTTCACCCGCCGCACGGCCTCCAGGTATTCCTCCCGGGTGAAGTTGGAGGTGAAACGAACCGCTCCGCCTCCCGCCGGGGGCCGGTATTGGGGGGGATCCGTTTCCATCAACCTTTTCTCCGCCTCCAGGACCTCCCCCGGATCGACGGGGTGAAGGGCCAGGAACCAGGTCTTTCCAGTCCCATGGTCGTGGGCCAGGAGGCGGTCGTAGAAGGCGAAACACAGCTCGGGTAGGCCCAGGTCGTCCACGGCCTTCCCCGGAAGCCTCTCGATGTAGCGACCCAACTCGTAGGCCAGGTAACCCATGCCCCCTCCGGTGAAGGGCGGAAGATTCGCCGGGGCGCTCTCCTCCCCGCCCTCCAACCGGAAGGCGTTCAGGGCCCGGCGCAGGGCGCGGAAGGGGTTTTCGTCCGTGGTCCACGATGCGCCCCCCCGGGCCTTCCACCGGCATAGATGCCCGCGGGTGGACAGGACCAGGAAGGGCCGGTAGCCGATAAAGGAATATTTTCCCAGCCTCTCCATGACCAGGCTGGAATCGAGGAAGCAGGCGTATGGGGTGGCGGCCAGCAGGTGGAAGATCTCCTCCATGGGAGGAGGATCGGAAAGCTCTCGCCACCCCAGCCTCAGGGCCACCCTCTTCCCCTCTTCTAATGCCTTTCCGCCTCCAGCGTGACCGCCGGCCTCGCCGGCCAGCGCGGCGGGCAGAGAACCCAGCCACGAATCGGTTTCGCTTTTCTGTCCCATCCGGGTCATCGCTTACCTCCGATGCCATCCGGGCCATGACGCCCGTCCCGTCCCCGCGGACGGCACCCCGGGGCCCCGGAACCTTGACCGCCTTGGACTCCTCACCTTCTCACCGTCTCTCAACCGCTTCCCCAAACCCGTCGCGCCCGAACCGCCTTTCCCGCCACCGGGAGGGGCTCGTGGGCGTTCCCCCTCACTAACCCGGTTCGGGTCTTCTTCTCCGTGATGGCCCGGGACACGCTCTCCTGAACGGGTTCGTGGGACTTTCCCCTCGCCATCCCGGTTCGGGCCTCGTCCCTCCTTTCCGCCGACCCTTATTCCGCCTCCTCTCCAGGGGGATCACTGCGGGCGCTGGCCGCCGCGGCTCAAGCAAGTGCGCTGGAACGCACGCCCGCCAATTCCAGGAAGTTGCCCAGCAGGATCAGTCCCTGCGGGGTCATGAAGGACTCGGGGTGGAACTGTATGCCCTCCACCGGGAACTCGCGGTGCCGGAGCCCCATTATCAGTCCGTCATCGGTGCGGGCGCTGATCTCCAGGCAGGAGGGCAGGGAATCCTCGAGAACCACCAGGGAATGGTACCGTGCCGCCTCCATGGGATCCGGCAGGCCCTTGAAGACCCCCTTTCCGTCGTGGTGGACCAGCGAGGTCTTGCCGTGCATCACGTAAGGGGCGCGATCCACCTTCCCCCCGTAAGCCTCGCCTATGCACTGGTGGCCCAGGCACACGCCCAAGATGGGCACGCGGGGCCCGAACTCCAGGATTATGTCCTTGGAAAGCCCCGCATCCCTCGGCGCCTTGGGACCGGGGGAGATGACGATCCCCGCCGGCCTTAGTTCCTCCACCTGTTCCAGCCGGGTATGATCGTTGCGGAAGACCACCAGGTCCGCGCCCAGTATCCCCAGGAACTGGACGAGGTTGTAGGTGAAGGAGTCGTAGTTGTCGATCATGAGTATTTTCCCGCCGGCCATATCATTCCTCCCCGTGGGGCTCGCTTCCACCTTTTACCATCTCACTGCCGAGAGGGCCGTATACGCGCCAAAACGTTATCCCTTATCACGTCTCCCGGAAACCTCCCGCCTGCCCCATGGCCCCCGGTCACACGGGGCCTTCCGCGGGCGGACATAAATAAAACCCAGCCGCCCATCCGGCTGGGTGCCGGCCACGTGGCCGCCTGACATACCGGTCGAGGGTGATTATATCATACCCAATACCCACCGGCACCGCGCTCCCTCGGTCCCATTCCAGCCATTACCGGCCTTGAGGGACGACACGAGGGGCGGCGGGACGTACGGCCCGGTCCGGAGGGGAAGATGTACCGGAGGGAGCAAGGATTGGCCGCCAACCTCGGGTTTATACCCATGGGGGTACCACGATTCAGACCTGACCCCATCAGAAGCCGAGGGGTTCGCCGACCAGGAAGACCTTGAAGTCGGTCATCATGGGGCGTCGGCTGATGATGGTGGTTATGCGGCAGATGCTGGCGGGCTGGTTACAGTCCGTGCATTGCCCCCTCCGCACGCAGGGAGTGTCCAGGTTGTAACGTATGGCGTTGGCCGGGGCCGCCACCTCCCGGATACGCCGGAAGGCGGCCTCCAGGTCGGGAACCAGCTTGTTGTAACCGGCCACGATGATCACCGTGGAGGGCCCGAAGGAAATGCCCGCCACGCGGTTTCCTATGCCGTCCACGTTCACGATCTCCCCGCGCATGGTAAGGGCGTTGGCGCTGGAGAGGTAAAAGGGGCAGGCGATGGCCTCCCTTCTCACGCGCATGGCCTCCTCGGGGCTCATCCCACCCTCGTGGGCGAAAACCGGGTTCCCCCTCTCCCTCAGGGCATCCAGGAGGCCGAGCTGGCGCATGGTCCAGGAGCCACCACAACCCACGGGCCGGTCGGGAGGGATGACCTCCAGGACGGCCCTTACCACTTCCTCCCGCCCCGGGTAATAGCGGGCGTCGAACTCCCTTTTCTTGAGGACCTCCACAGCGCGCTCGCAGCGTACCCTCACGTAGCGCGACCAGACCTCCCCCATCTCCGAATAACTCATGCTCCTTCTCCTTTCTTCAACGGGCATGGAATTTCGCCGATAAGAGGTATATAATCCAGCCGCGCCCGGCCCGCAACAGCAGCGCCGGTCGAAGGGAGGGGGATTTTGGACCGTCGCCAGCTTGTCCTCGCCGCCCTGTCGGGTGAAGCCACCCCGCGATTTCCCGTCCTGGGACCCGGCGGGCTGATCAACGTGGTCACCCAGGAGGTCCTGGAGCGTTTTCACATCCCCCTTCCTGCGGCCCATTATTCCGGGGTCATGATGGCCGAGCTGGCCGTGGCCTGTTACGACATGGTGGGGTTCGACAACATCGGCCTTCCCCTCTGCCTCACGGTGGAAGCGGAGGCCCTGGGGGCCCGGGTGGACATCGGAGACGGCACCACCCTGCCGCGCATAACCGCGTTTCCCCAGGCATCACCGGAGGAGATCATCGCCAACGCCCTTCCCGCCCTTCTCAACCACGGGCGCATCCCCCAGGTCCTGAGGGCACTGGAACTGGTCCACGAGATGCGGCCCAGCGCCCCCGTAATCGGGAACCTGGCCGGGCCGGCCACCCTGGTCTCCTCGCTCATCCGACCCTCCACGCTCCTGGAGCTCATCAAGAAGGACCCAGGCTTCTTGGACCGCCTGCTGGAGGGACTCATATCCTTCCTCTGCGCCTACGCCGAGGCCATGGTGGAGCGCGGAGCCGACATCCTCATGATCCACGAACCGGCGGCGCGGACCGGCGCCTACCTGGGATTCGACCTCTTCACCAACGTACTTCCCTACCTCAACGAGCTCAGCCGGTATGCCCACCTGGGGGGCGCCAGGCTCATCCTCCACGTGTGCGGCGGCCGCCTGGAGCAGGTGGAGATGTGCCGGGAAACGGTCATGGACGCCTATTCCTTCGAGGCCGAGGTGGACCCGGCGGAGGCCCACCGCATCCTGGGGAAGCCCATCGTGGGGACGGTGCCCGCATCCCTGGTGCACTATTTCCCGCCGGAGATGGTCCTGGAGGAAGTCTTGCTCGCCGTGCGCAGGGGAGCGTCCATGATAACCCCGCCCTGCGGGCTAGGCCTGGACACCCCCTTCCAGAACCTGCGCATCATGAAGGAGGCCTCTCACCGTTTCCGGGTCTGACGCCTCCCTAAGAGGTTTCCCGCCGGGAATCGTTCCTCGACCGCACGCCGATGCTGCTTCAATGGCTTTCAACACGCATCCTCGGGCTCCCCGGGCGCCTGGGCCTCGGCGCATCCCGCTGCCCCCATGCTCATCCCCAGCCCCATCCCCGAACCGCGGGCCCTCGCCAGGCCGTATGTTCGGAGCCGGGTCTCAATTTTCCCTCCCCGCCCTTTGGAAACCCCCTCCCGGGGAGGCCTCGACCTCCCAGTCGGAGAGGCAGCGGAGGCGTACCTTTTCATCCAGGACCAGGTAGGTGCCCGGCGTATCGCCGTCTTCCCCGTCGAGCCAGCACCCGGTGTTGGCCAACAACACCTCTCCAGCCCCCAGAGGCGCGAGCTCCAGCCCCGCCCGGTGGGTGTGCCCGAAGACGAAGATGTCCGGCAGGTATCCGGGGAGCAGTCCGGCCAGCAGCTCCGAGGCCTCCCTGACGTTCTCCCCCACCGTCGTGTGGCGGCGGGGGCTGCCCCCTTCGGAGGTATGGAAACGCAACAAGCGGGCCAGCAGCCTGAGCATGCGGTAGGCCCGGTATTCCAACCGGCGTATCTCCGGAACCACGGCGGTGTTGGTGAGCAACTCGAAGAAAGGCCGGTTGAGCCGATCGATGTCCGAAAGCGATACCCCGCGGGACGTTCCCAGGATCCAGCGGGCCAGCCAGGCCGTCTTCGCCCACCAGAAGGAGCGGCTGAAGAAATCCAGGTGGTGTCCATGCGTCAAAAGGACGTCGCGGCCCCCGGCACGTAGGGCCAGAAAAGGGTAGGCCAGCCGGATGGGCAGTCCTTCGATCTCCAGTACGCACTGGAGCGGAAACCCGGTCACAGGAATCCGTCCGGGGCTGGGTTCTGCCACCTTCTGGTTCGCGCCACCTCTTTCTAATGGTAAATAATACCATTTCAACTCCCGGCGAAGGCTCCCCTCCATGTACGCCAAGGCCAGGTGGTTGTCGTGGTTTCCGGCCACCAGGGCCAGCTCTCGCGCGCCTCTCCACTCCGCGAGGCGGCGGAAGAAGTGCTCTCCCGCACCGTGCGCCTCCCGCAGTCCCGTCCGCCACAGGTCCCATATGTCCCCCAGGAGGACGAGGAGGTCTATCTCCCCCAGCGCCTCCAGTTCCCCGAGGAAAGCCTCCACGTTCCGCGGTTCCGACAAGCGGGAACCCTCCTCGCCGAAGTGGGTGTCGCTTATGACCACCACCCTGTGGAACTCCGGCCGCCCGATTCCCGCCGTCGCGGATGCGTACTCCATGGGTTCCATCCGGATGACCTCCGCCTTTAACCCGCGCCCGCCCCTAAGATATAATGCGGATGACTTATTATAGCGGGAAGTGCAAGGCGAGGAAGAAAGGCTGGCATAAAGAGCGATGATCACCGCTTCCGATCCCCTGGGGCTCATAGGCAACACGCCGGTGGTAAGGCTGACCAAGGTGACCCCCCGCAACCCCCGCGTGGAGATCTACGCCAAAATGGAGGGTTTCAACCCCTGCAGCTCGGTCAAGGACCGCATCGCCAAATACATGATCGAGGGAGCGGAGAAACGCGGAGAGCTCACCCCGGACAAGACCATCGTGGAGGCCAGCAGCGGGAACACGGGCATCGGCCTGGCCATGGTGGCCGCTTTCAAGGGCTACAGGTTGAAAATAGTCATGCCCGAGTCCATGAGCGTGGAACGGCGGAGGGTCATGCAGGCCTTCGGGGCGGAGGTGATCCTCACCCCCGCCGAGGAGGGGATGAACGGCGCCATAGCCCGGGCGGAGGAGATAGGGAGGCAGCCCGGCCATTACCATCCCAACCAGTTCGCCAATCCGGACAACGTGCTGGCTCATTACGAGGGAACGGGGGAGGAGATACTGCGCCAGGTGGAGGGCATCGACGTCCTGGTGGCGGGCATAGGCACTGGGGGGACCATAACCGGGGTGGGAAGAAGGCTCCGGGAGGCCTACCCGGACGTCCGCATCGTGGGGGTGGAACCCTATCCCAAGTCCCTCATCCAGGGGCTGCGGAACCTACAGGATTTCCTCCCCCCCATCCTGGACCTCTCCCTTCTGGACGAAAAGCTCAACGTGGAGGACGGGTGCGCCTTCAACACGGTGCGCGTCCTAGCCAACGTGGAGGGCCTCTTCGTGGGCATGTCCTCGGGGGCCGCGGTGCACGCCGCGCTGCAGGTGGCGGAGGGCATGAGAGCGGGCCGCATCGTGGTCATCCTGCCGGATCGGGGGGACCGCTACCTGAGCACCGATTGCTTTGCCTGCACCAACCTGGAATGCGTGTACCGCGATTTCCTGAAGTCGCTTCAGGGCGGGGAAAGGGAATAGGGCGCTCCCCGGGACGGCTTCAGTTTGTGGCCCGGGATGACGAATAATCTTATGATTAAAGGGGGATGATCGTCTTTGCCCGAACCCCGGAAACAACGGCAAGGGAGATGAGAGCATGCCATCCGCGACGGACCGGCTCTCGCAGCTGCTCCTGAAGAACAACGTGGTCACCGAGAAGCAGCTGGCCCAGGCCCTGGAGCGCCAGAAGGAGACCGGGGCCAGCTTGGGCCGCGTCCTCCTCGAACTGGGCATGGTCAAGGAGAACCAGCTCGCGGAGATCATCGCCCGGGAGCTGGGATTGGAATACGTGGACCTCCTGGAATACAAGATAAACATCCAGGCCACCACCTCCATAGACGAGAGCATGGCCAGGCGCTACAACTGCATCCCCATAGACTTCGAGGACGGAAAGCTGGTGGTGGCCATGGCCGACCCCACCAATATCTACGCCCTGGACGACATCCGGCTGAGCACCGGCTACGAGGTCAAACCGGTGGTCAGCGCGCGGGAAGACATCCTCAACGCCATCCAGCGTTATTACCACCTGGACACGGACGTCGTGGAGGAGGCCCTCCAGAGCAAAGAGGAGGAGGAAGCGGAGGGCATCACCGGCGTGGTGGACGACACTCCCCTGGTAAGGTTTACCACCACGATGATCACCGAGGCCATCAACCGGGGGGCCAGCGACATCCACATCGATCCCCGGGAGAACGAGGTCTTGATCCGCTACCGCATCGACGGTGTGTGCCAGGAGATCAAGCGGCTGCCCAAGAACGTCCACGAGGGGATCGTGTCGCGCATCAAGATCATCTCCGACCTGAACATCGCCGAGCGCCGGGTTCCCCAGGACGGCCACTTCGGGCTGGTGACCAACGGGAAATCCATCGACTTCCGGGTGGCCGTGCTTCCCACCGTCTACGGCGAGAAAGTGGTCATGCGTATCCTAGACAAGTCGAGTATCCTCCTGAGGCTGGAGGACCTGGGATTCCTGCCGGAGGCACTGGAGAAATACCGCCAGGCCTTCACCAAGCCCCACGGGGCCCTCCTGGTGACCGGCCCCACCGGAAGCGGGAAGTCCACCTCTCTATACGCCACCCTGAACGTGCTCAACACGGAGCACAAGAACATCACCACCGTGGAGGACCCGGTGGAGTACCGGCTGGCGGGCATCAACCAGGTGCAGGTTAACCCCAAGGCCGGCCTGACCTTCGCCAACGCTCTGCGTAACATCCTGCGCACCTCTCCGGACATCCTCATGGTGGGCGAGATCCGCGACCGGGAGACGGCCAAGACGGCCATCGAGGCCGCCCTTACCGGGCACCTGGTGCTCTCCACCCTGCACACCAACGACGCCCCCAGCGCCCTGCCGCGCCTCATCGAGATGGGGGTGGAGGCCTTCCTGGTGTCCTCGGCCGTCAACTGCGTGATGGCCCAGAGGTTGGTGCGCAAGCTCTGCCCCAACTGCAAGGTGCCCTACGAGCCGGACATGGAGGTGCTCAAGGCGCTCGACTTCCCTTACGAGGACATGGACGACCTCATCCTGTACAAGGCCAACGAGAACGGGTGCGCCAAGTGCGGGGGCACGGGGTACAAGGGCCGCATCGGCCTCTACGAGGTCATGCCCATGAGCGAGGAGATAAAGAAGCTCACCGTGAAGGAGGCCTCGGCCACCACCATCATGAAGCAGGCCAAGGAAGAGGGCCTGATCACCATGCGCGACGACGGCTTCATCAAGGTGAAGATGGGAATAACCTCCATCGAGGAGGTCATGCGGGTGGTGGCCATCTGAGGAATGGAGCCCTGGCTGAAACCACACCGATTGCCTCCACCCTCGGTCCCTGCGTAAACGACGGCCCCGAGCGGGAGCCTCCCTCGGATCTTCCGCAAAAGCCGGGAAACGTCGTGCCAACCCTGAACGCGATTTCTCTTGTCCCGCGGCCGTAGCGCTTTCCCGCGAAACGGCGAAATGTCAGTGGATGCACGTATTCCGCGCCCCGCGAAACGGTGGGTCGGCGAAGAAATATCACTGATTGGGAGGCCAACCGGGGACCGGACCCTTCAGAGCGCCTTTAAGGCCTCCTCCAGGGTGGGGAAGGAGGGTATTATCTTCTCGATCTGGACCACCTTTAAGAGATCGGCCACCATCTCCGAGGCCCGGGCGATGACCAGCTTTCCCCCTTCCCTTTCCGCCTTCTTATGGGCGTCGACGATGACCGAGAGCCCGCCGCTGGAGAGGTAGCTGGTGTTCTCCATGTCCAGGACCACGCGTTTCACGCCCTGCTTGAAGATGGAGTTGATAAGGGCGAAGAACTCTTCCACGTTGGTGGAGTCCACCACGCCCTCCAGGCGTACCAGGGCCTTGGTGCCACCCTCCAAGAATTCCGTCTCCCAGGCCACGCCCCAGATCCCCCTCAACCTCGCCATCCGTGGGCCGGAAAACGTATCATCCGTGCACCTTCCGCCGCGCGCGCTTGGCTCTCCGGGTCGAAGCCACCCGCCTGGGCTGATATCACTCGCGCACCGCCCTCCCGAACTGGAAGAAGATCTCGGGGATGGGAGGCATGCCGAAACCGATGATGAAGGCCAGCAGGGTGGGCATGACCATTATCCACACGAAGGCTCCCGGGAACATGGCCTCCAAGGTGTGGCGCATGACCTCCGCACCATGCTCCCAGATGAAACGGAAGGACACCAGGTCGAAAAAGATGGTGCGCAGGGCGGCGTTCTTGGTGATGATGAGGAACCAGTGGAGGAACTCGCCTAAAAAGAGGGCGAAAAAGGTGGTAAGGGCGGCCTGCACGGCCAGCTTGGTCCCGTGTTTCCTCCCCGCCTTCCACCAGAAGAGCAGGCCGAGGAGGATACCGATGGCCACGGCGTGGATGCCGTACTCCGTATCCCTGGGCACCAGGTAGGCATTGGGCACGGCCCAGAGCACGGCGCCCAGAACCACCATGAGGAATACGAACAGGGCCGCTCCCCACCAGCTGGCGGCGACCTCCGTGTGTTCCGAGGAGCGGGGCTGGGCCAGGAATGACCATCGTTTCTCCCTTTCCCTCACCGCCCTGCGGCGTTCCTCTCGCCGCATGGCCGGTTCAGCCGCCTCCGCGGCGGCGGACGAAACCGCGACCGCCCTTCCTTCGTGGGGGGCCGCTTTTCCCCGTGCCACCCGGGGCCTGGCGGGCACTTGGGTATCCGGCCGCAGGAGGGTGTCAAGGACCTCCTCTACGCTATCCCCGGAAGGGGTGCGGGTTTCCGAATCCTCCCCTTTTTCCCGCCCCTTTCGTTCCCCTCTTCTTTCCGTGACCAGGAGCCGGGACACCACGTCGTCGAGTAACTCGTCCTCCTTGGCGGCCGCTGGAGCGGTGGGTGCCGATTCCGTATCCGATAGCTTTTTCTCCGCCCGCTCCCTCCCGGGGAGGGCGGTTCTTTCCCTGCCCTCCGCCGAGGAGGGCTTTTCGGTTAGCATCCGCTTTTCATGCGGCCTGGTCTCTCCCGGACTCTCCTCCACCCCGCGGGTCGCCCTCGCCCACCGGGCCTCCCCGCCAGGCGGGACCTCCTCAACCGTCCCTTCCGCCGCAGGGTGTCTCCTCCCGGCGAAGAAGCGCAACCTCCTCCTCTCCGCGGCCCTGGACAGCTCGCTGAAATCCTCGTCCGGGCCCATGGCGAGGAAGTCCAGCCCCTCTTCGGCCTCCTCCCCACCCGCGGGCGCGGCCGCCCTCCTGGACAGGGTTTTCTCCTCCACTTCCCCCGGCGTAAGGCCACCGGCCTCCCGGACTTCCCTCACCCTCTTGCCCCTTTTCCAGAACCGTCCGCGCCCTGCCAGACTCCTGGAAAGGGTTTCCTCTTCGAACCCTTCCCGGCTCGCCGGAGGCCTCTCGTGCTCCCCAGGTTCCCCGGGAACCGGGAGGGAAGACGGCGGCGCGGCTTTCCCGGCATCCCGGTCCAAGGATGCCGAAAAGTGCCTGGCGGCGACGCCTTCCGCTTCCTCCTCCCGCGGCGTTAATTCCCTGGCCACTTCGTCCATCCGTCGCCGGTGGCATTCGTGGCACAGGGTGGTCTGGTCGGTCTCCCGCACGCATTCTATGCAGAACCCGGTGCCGCACTCTTGGCAGCTGGCGACCACGCGCTTATGAGGATGGCGGGGACAGTTCAAGGGCCACACCTCCATACAGAAAAAAATCCCGTCCTAACCCTGCACCTTAGATATACGAAGCCCAGAACCGCGTTTACCTGCAGCTCCTTTTCTTCGCCTTACTCCATCCATAAACATATCATAAACCCCGAACTGTGCGCCTGTTTACCCGGCGGCGGCCTGGAGAGGCCCACATTAGTCAGCACCGCGAGACCGACCTTGCGGGTTGAAAACCTCCACCTGGGCCGATCAGGCGTATAAATCCTCCCAACGATGTTAAAGGCCAGTCCGCCGAGCACAAGGTCGCATAAGGCCTGGTAACCTGAAATGTGTCTCTCAGTCACCGTTACCGGTTCGAGCGTGATTCCACGTACAAGTCGTTTATCTCCAGCTCTATCTCGCTTATGACCGGGTCCAGCGAGAATATCGTGATCCTTTCCTTCAACCTTTCAACCACCAGGGGATAGGAATTGAGCATTTCAAGAATGCTATTGAAGCCCGCGCTTATCCCTATATCCGCCTCGAGATTGACAAGCGGTAGACTGCTGATGATTTGGTCGACCACCTTTTTGAGGGCGACTGATACATCCGTGAAATAAGAGCGGTAATCGGCCATTGCCGGACCGACGTTTAATGCGGCAAGTGCTTGCAGGGTTGTTTCGAGCGCCTGCCTGAGATCCAGCAACCTGCCTTTCCATTCAGCCTGATCCTGGGGCATTTCCAGTTGGGTAATGACCGCCTCCTTTAGCAGGAGTGGCTCAATGGCCATAAGGATGGATTCCAAATCATGGTAAACAAGCGACAGCTCTTCAAGGGTTGTTCTGGCTTCGACAACAAAGCCGCTCACCAGTTCACCCAGATGGGCGAGTTTGCCCCGGTAATCTGTGGTGGACAACACATCCACGGCATGTCCAGCTGGTTGGAGGGAGTCCATCCCTGATCTTACAGCGGACAGCGCTTCGTCCAGGAAGGAGGCGTTCTCGAAATTGAATCCCAAGAGCGCGTGAAGGCAATGGTTTGCCTGCGTTATCGCTTTTTCAAATTCTTGGATGGAATCATCCGACCGCTCCAGTAGGGCAGCGCTGGAATCGCCACCGCAACCGGGCACGAGAGCCATAAAAGCAAAGAAAATGGCCAGCGGTAATGCGAGCGTTGATCTATATATTTCACCGCCTCTCACGCAGGATTCATCGTTTTTACCAGCTTTCATGACCTCCACTAAAACCTCCGGGTATAGCGGGTAGAAACTATTGCTCACCCTTTTACTATCGCTCCGTCTTCTGCAATGCTTAAACCGCGTATGCCGGCTAATAAAGAAAATAGAGGGGCGGGCAAGTAGCCTGCCCCTCTAGGGTACTTTGGCTATTACCAGTCTCCTCCGTTGGCATCATAGATGAAACCTTCGAGTTTTCCTTCGATATGATGACCGAGCCCCAGAATATTCAAGTTAGAGTGGAGCATCAGGACAAACTGGTCGAAGAAGGTGATGGGCGCATCGTCGTTGTGGTAATCCACGCCGGTGGCGTTGAGGGCGTTGACCAGGGCTTGAGCGCGAGCCCCGGAGAGGTTGACGATGAGGTTGGTCAGGAAGCTCTGACCGCTCGCCGAAGCCAGGGCTCCCGCAATAACGTTGGTGTCCAGTGCTCCGAGTAGATTCTGCAGGAAGGTGCCGTTGGCGTTGATGGCTCCCGCCAACACGCTGGGGTTCAGGTTGGCGATGAGGTTGGTCAGGAAGGTCTGGTTGGTATTGATGGCTCCGGCCAGCACCGAGGCGTTCAGGTTGGCGATGAGGTTGTTGAGGAAGGCGCCGTTGGAGTTGATGGCCGCGGCCAACACCGTGGGGTTGAGAGCTCCGATCAGGTTGGTGAGGAAGGTTTGGTTGTTGTTGAGGATGTAGGCCACCTGGGTGGCGTTGAGTTTGGAGACCAGCGTGGTCAACCAGTTCCTCACCGAGTTGGAGTTGAGCACGTTGGCCAGGACGGTGGTGTCCAGGCCGGTGATGAGGCTGCTCATGAATGTCTCGTTGGCGTTGATGGCGTTGGCTAGCACGGTGGGCGATAGGTTGGTGACCATCCCGGTGACGAAGGTCTGGTTGGCGTTCACCGCGCCGGCGATGACCGCCGGGTCGAGATAACCTATCAGATTCCGCATGAAGGTCCCGTTGGCGTTGAGGGCGTTGGCCAGCACCTGGGGGTTGATGGCGCTTATGAGGTTGGTGACGAAGGCCTGATTGGCGTTGAGGGCGCCGGCCACCACGCTGGGGTTTAGGGCCCCCAGCAGATTGGTGAGGAAGGTGCCGTTTGCGTTGATGGCGTTGGCCAGCACGGTGGGATTGAGCTTTGCGAGGAGCTGGGTTAGGAAAGCCTCGCTGGCGTTGATGATGTTGGCCAGAACGGTAGTATCCAGGTTCTGCACCAAGGCGGTTACGAAGGCCTCGTTGGCGTTCAGGACATCGGCGATAACGGAAGCGTCCAGGTTGGAGATAAGGTCGGACAGCCAGTCCCCGTTGTTGTTCACCACATAGGCCAGATTTGCCTCGTCGATCTGCGGGAGCAGCGCGTTAAGGAAATCTCTGGTTGTGTTGGCGTTCGCTATTCCAGCTATGGTCGAGGTATCCAGCCCGGGAATCAAGGTATTGGTGATCCAGCCGGAGAGGCCGGAGAGCATGCTGTTCACCGTGGCCGGGGTCACGTTGGTGACCACCTGGTTCAGCCAGCTCACGTTGCTGTTGACGATGGAGGCCACGTTGGCCGCGTTGAGCTGGGGCAGCAGGGAGTTGAGGAAGGCCACGGTGGCCGGGTCGTTGGCCAGTGTGGCGATAGAGTCGAGGGCCCCCGTCCTCAGGTCGTTCATCAACTGAGCCCACCAGGCGGGATCCAGGTTGTTCACCAGGTCCACCACCATCCCCGTGGAGAGGTTGGAGATGAGGTCGCCCACGAAGTCCCCGTTGGAGTTGAGGATGCCGGCCAGGATGGCCGGATCCAGGTAGCCGATCAGGGCGTCCACGAAGGCAGTGAACTCGGGGGAGTTGGCGATGTCCCCCAGCACGGTGAGGGTGGTGGCGTTGTTCAAGTCGGTGAAGAGCTGGGCCGTCCAGGCGGGATCCAGGTTGTTCACCAGGTCCACCACCATCCCCGTGGAGAGGTTGGAGATGAGGTCGCCCACGAAGTCCCCGTTGGAGTTGAGGATGCCGGCCAGGATGGCCGGATCCAGG
>Ga0078972_1003352_pt1 | contig 48346 bp, 43 predicted proteins | sample YelNatPaOPGAMG01_FD_67568 | JGI IMG/M metagenome (GOLD analysis project Ga0078972, IMG submission 67568) | Hot spring thermophilic microbial communities from Obsidian Pool, Yellowstone National Park, USA - OP-RAMG-01 (SPADES assembly) (version 2) | ecosystem: Environmental > Aquatic > Thermal... | reverse complement strand
GTGTTTTGTGAAAGCCAATACAACAACGCGTAACGTGATAGCGCCAAAAGCGCGAAACGCGCGCGCACTGCAGAGGAATTTGAATTGGGGTCATCATGATGCGATGAAGAATTCACGTTGATGTCGAGACTGGAGCGTAACGGACGTAGGGAATTCGGGGTACATAGTCCGAAATATTCAAGTTGAAAGAGGTACTAAAAACTATATATGGGCTAGTGGGATTGCATTCGAATGAGTAACTCCCGAGTACTGCTCCTTCCAGGTGCGAGTCAGCAGGGCTCAGCAGGTCACGGCTCTAGGTAAGAAGGATAGCGAATAACGAACTATCGGTTGCTGAGGTTCGTCTTCCACCTGAAAGGCAGATGTATTCCTAAAGCGATTCATCTATCTTAAGTTTTCGCAAGACGATTGTGGTGGAAGTATTCCGTTTTACTGTTTGTGTTTAGCAGTCCTTTTCTGGTGGAGACAGCCAGGCGGAGTACATGGGAGGTTTGTCTTCCTCTGTACCATTGGTGTTTATTTTATACAGAAAACATCGAATAATGAGCTCCTATATCTCTGTTGCGAGGAAACCTAAAAAATATCACTCGAAAGGAAAATGGTCTCTGCTTAGGGAGTGGATGTCGTCGTTCGAAGTGACAGGCATATACGCGTACGCATGTTTGGACATTCAACGTACAAAGCGAGAACTCGTATGTCTTTTGTTCATCGAACCTCATTCGGCCTATGCTAGGAGCCATGTGTATCAACTGTGGCTGGCAAGCCTTACATCACCAAGCATTTCCAGGGATGGTGCAGACCAGTGATCCATGGAGGATGCTCTCCCGATCGGAGACTTCTTGACGTTTCTTCCGATTCTCCGACACCGACTCCATGGTGTCTACCTTTACATCTGCGACCTGCAAAACACTCTTCCGTTGCTGTAAATGACTCTACCTACATGAGTGCAGCCTCTCGGTATTGGGCCTACCCCATTTTTTCTCGGTACCAATCAATACCTGGTCTCGCTTCTCAGATTGGATACTTGTATGGACTTTGGAAACGCATTAGTCTGCGTTGGTCTTTCGACAGCAGCCAAGAAAACCCTCCGAAGTCTGCGGGTCCGTTAATCGACATCGGATCATTCGTAACTGCTTGATCAGGATCGCTTAATATGTAACGGCTCTTTTAAGACGGAGCTTAGTCTCTTGAAAGATCATATTCCCAGCGGCGTCTTTCCGTAACTATTTTGGTGAGTAGCAAGCAATTTAGAGGTACCAGTACATATCTTTGGCTACCCGACAGTTTCCCCAGCAAGCTCCAGGAAAGTCTCCGCTTAGTTATCGATCCAATAACTAAACATGTCCACCAAGTCTACAGACCATTTTTATCTCGAATTTCCACCTTGCTCAGGCATTTATGCCAGCACTTGTCTCGCGATGTGCTTTTCATATAGCACATTCCCCAGCGCGCATCCTATTTCCCAGAACTCTCTACCCAGATACTTTGCCAAATATACCTTGTTCTGTTTTCTCGAAGTACTAGCACGAGGCACGATCACCGTTTCTGTCAGTCAGCGGAGCCATGATTCAATGCCTGGGCTTCTCGCATTGATCTCTGTTCGATGCCTCGCTGCTACCGCCTCATCGGAGGCTATTTGGAGTTTCTCGCATGTGAAGGCGCTTTCAAGAGTGGAGAGCTTCTTCATGCTACTATTCAGCCTCTGCAATATTGTGCACAATCTAGCTTTCGGACTGCTTGCATGGTTCAGCTGGTTACCCTGCTGTATTCTGTATGGAGAGAAAACAGAAGCTCAATCCGTTCTTGCAACTCAATGTATTTGCCAGTAATCTCCGGCAGTAGATGATAGAAGCCGGAAACTTCCCTCTATTTGACAATTTACCTTCGTGGCTGAATCTGCCTCGAACCGAAAATTTCTGTAGAGATGGCGGTTCCTGTTTCCTTGTCGTTATGGCAGTGATGAAACACGACCCATGTTGCTCTTCTTCAGCACTGCTTTCCCAGTATGCTGGGGGGCGCCGTTTGTCAGCATTGCACCCTGGTAGTCGAGCACCTTCTAGCTCAACGCTCTGTGAAATCCGGTCGGCTTGCGCGGTCTAAGGACATATCCTAGTGCAGCTTCCGGATATTACGGCCGTCTACATCAAAAAGAGAGACTGCTCTACAACTCGTCGAACCGATTCATCTTCGGAAGGGGCCATACGTCGCTTTCCTTGTACCCGGGCAGCTCTTACGGGCCAGGAAAACCTGATTCGATGCATCTGTCTCACGCCCGTAAGAGCAGCATCGGATGCATGTCATGGTCAGTTCCAGATCCCACTATGGGCTCCAACAATAAATGTCCCCAATTCGGGACGCTTTACCGTACACTCCAGGAGGTATGCGCTATCTGCAGTGGCCACACATCTGCTCTACTCTCATGGACGACCACTTTCAGCATATTCTGGCCCATTCAATGGCAAGCAGTTCATAGTTACTGCACTAATTATCACATTTTTGAATATGCTTTTTGGCTCGCGAGACGCTTTTGGTACATCCCTTCAGGAGGAGTGCCTTCTCACCCGTTCACCATACGATAGTGAATACAGCAGGCCGTCTCATCGCTACACCGTTGCCCCTACATCCGTCCCTGATGCAGCGGTCTGCGCTTCGAAGGCGCCTCTCATCTTCGAAGCCAACACACTTTATTCAGGAAAAACGTATCCGACTTGAGACCTCGCCGCCGCAACGTCTGGTCGATCAGATCAAGGCTCAGTTCGTAAAGCTGATCTGCCTTGTCGATTTCATACGTTGGTTCAATGACCTGCGGTTTCGTCTTGTCTCGACCTTCCGTATATTTGCCACGCCACTGATAATACGAGCCCGAGTCAGAGAACCGTCCCTGGGTCGCCATTTCGGCTACGCGGCGGCTGGCCCCATCATTCGGAACGTATTGCCGAGTGATGTACTTTTGAAGAATCGGGAAGAAGACGTAGCGGAACCAGCCACGCTTTTCGCGGAAGAGGTTGCTATCGGCGATACATCCCGGGAAAATCGCTACAGAGGTCACCCCGTCGCGGCCGTATCAACCACTAAGCGCCTTCATTGTCAACACGTTCGCCGCTTTGGCGTCTTTGTAGGCTTTTGTGGGCTCAAACGGGCCACTGTCCACCATGCCCGTCGTCTGCGGATCAAGCCCCGCGGCTAGACCCAACAAATCACCGAGACGAGCCTGTGGGGAATCTTTCCCGGCAACGAATTCGGCGAGTGTGTCTGAGTCGTCAGAAACACAATGCGCCCGCGCGATATTTTCAGCTTCGGCAACAGCTCCCGACAGAGAAGCAAATGGCTCAGATGGCAAACCTGTATGGCCTTCTCGATGCCGTCCACCATGAAACGCGGTTTCTTGTACCGCGGATGCTATATTGCGGCATTGCAGATCAGCGCATCCAGGTGATCAACGCGCGCTACTCTCGATAGCACTCTCACAAACTCCAACACAGAGGCGAAATCAGCCAGATCACAATACAGCACTGTATAGGCGTCCTTTGGAAGGTTCACGCTGTTTGCTGCGCGTTCCGCCGGATCAATGTCACGACATGCCATGACGATATGCCAGTTGCCCTTGTTGATCAGAGCGGAAGCTGCATACAGATCGACTCCAGAGGACGCGCCGGTGATCACGGTGATCTGCGACTGTTTCGGGCCTATACGAAGATGTAGCGCGTGGTGTCGGCGCGCTACAGGCGAACGCTGCATTACCAAAGGAAGCGGATTCTGACAGTGGTGACGATGTCCAGCTGCGAAGCACCCGTCACGTGGGGTACGCAGCGGGAACCGTGCACGAGTTGCGGCGCGCGCGCGAAAAATGTGTCTTTCCTAGTACAGCGGAACAGAAACAAAACGAGCTTATACTTTCTTGGATTAAGTCAGCTCCGGTGCGATATCCTCCGATTACGTCACCAACTGGAGAGGTTGCGTATGCGTGCTCAACCAGTCAAAAACTTTTTTGCGTAGCTACACGACTGATCGCCCGTCAGTTGCACAGAATCCGAATTCGACCTCCCGTAAACTGCATCGCGTTGAGCGCAACTCGCGTAAGCCCTCTGTGTCCATTGTAGAAGCTAGGCAAAACTCTAAGTTTTCTGAGCAACAATCTCGCCAATACTAGTCGCTAGGCGCTTCGCAACGTTGAGCTCGGAGATCACGGCGGTCGTAGATGAACTTCATCGCAGCTCGCCTACGAATAACGTAAGGGAGGTGAAAGGGGGTTTTCTCCGGTGGTATGTTATTTTACAAGCTTCGTCAGTTGGAGACGATTCGCCTAGGGCGGGTTTCTCTCCACCATTGTACACCGCTGGCGTCGTTTGACTCTAGAACGGCGTTTGTTGTTGGCGGTGTGGGCTCGATGTACGGGTTAGGCTCTTGAAAATAATCTTATAGAGTAGACTAGAGTACGTTAGGCGCTTTTGTCGGGTTCCTCGATCGCGCCAGGCGAGATGCGTCGGTCAAACGCCGTGCTACGTATGGACGCTCTATGTGTGATATGCCTCTACCAAGATCGCCGTATCCGGAGGACGAGGCAGGCACCATAAGCTAGACAACGACGGCAGCATGCAAATGGCTTGAACGGTCATCAGTACGAGGCCGTGACGCCCGGCAGAAGCAAAATTCGGCTCAGTCCCCTATTCCAGCGTCCGTTCAGTATGCATAACAAGCACCCGGATAAAACGTATATCCGTGTTCAGGAATCCTACCGCGCCTTTTTTTCCGATCAATAAAACTAACAGAAATCCTATCGAGTAGAGTGCTGGATACCTCATCCGCACGAGCGCAGGATACTACGGTGGCTACGCGTATGCTGGAATCATCGCGGAGTTTCGTGCCGGGCTCCTGCATCTCTATGTATGCCACTGCGGTGCTGCGATGGGCAGTAGCTTCGGCACCAGCGACAGAGTCTATAGCAAGAAATTATTCTACGTGAGTTTTCGATCTAGGACACTTGATTTCCGCTGCAGCGCGATGCGAACACGCATGTCCCAAGGCGGGGCGTCGGACACGTGTCCTTCATCGATCGGTGGGGCGTCTCGCGCGGTGCGTGCATCGCGCCGGTGAGCGCAACTGGGAGATCGGGCAGGCATGAAACACGATGTGCATGCCGTTGTGGAAGGGAAACGTGATCTCGATCAGCAGCGTGTTGTTCAGCTGTAAATATTTTTATTGCGTTGAGTTCATAGCAGAGTACGGCTTTTCAGTTTATTTCTGTTTCAGCCCTAAAACGAGTCTAGTCAAGCGTCTTGTCGCAGTAAATAACTGAAGGGTTCAAAGAGTGTTTTTTCTCAAAAAAACAAAAAAAGGAAAGCTATGAAAAAGCAAGTCGACGATCCAGGGGGGCCCGGAGTCGCCAGCTGCCAAAAAAACAAAAAAGAATACCGAACCCAGAAGGAAAGGTAGAGAAAAAGGAAGCAAAAGGTGGAGGCCCCACGACGAAGGCGCCAAAAAGACAACTGTACAACGAGATGGTGGTGAAAGCCTGTCTTCTTAAACACTCCATGGATCCGTACAGGGAAAAGTTGCGAGACGCTATCAAAAAAGTGCTGCGTCATACTCCAAAAGTATTGCCAAGGCGTCGTCAGGACTGATGCATTTGGCGGGGAAGATGTATCGAGATGTGACGCACATGGAAATAGTCAAGATTTTGGACGAGTTTTTCGACAAGACTTTTATTCGACACCTGATGCTTGGTAAAGAGGAAGCGCGGAGTGAAAATGGGCGGATGCACGTCCTCCACGAAAACTTCGCCAAAATCCGCTTCGAGGGTACTCGATACAAGGGCGACGCGGATATTTACATATACGGGGCGATGAAGTACCTCACGAATCTGCAGAACCATTTGACAACAAACCTCGAACGTTTCATGATACGCGCCGTGGTTGCACTCTACCCGGGCATCTCTTGCAATGGGAAAGGGGCGATGATGAACGGCATCACGAATGATCGCAAGCATGAACATGAGATCGAGTTCGTCGACGTGAAGGCGTCAAACAAGAGCACGAATGAAGGTTCTGTAATCCGTGCGGTTCTATATGAGCACCGTGCGGTACTGGGTCTGGCGAATCCAAAAGACGTGGTATCAGACTTGAAAAGGATGAAGTAAGATACAATCGCCTCGTCCTGCGGTATTTCATGTTTCTGGACCGAGAGCTCGAACGCGAAGCGGAGATGAAGCAGAGTGAAAAGACATATGAAGAGTGGGAGAGACGGAAGGCTTCCCTAATGGGTAAGCGCTTCAACGTGGTTCCAATGCGCAACATCAAGTCACATTTCGTGACTATCGACTCCAGAGTCCTTTACGGCATCATGAAGGAGATCCGTCCGGAGTTCAATGTTAGCAGGGAGGAATTTTCCGGTGAAAACCGAGAGACGTGCTGAAAGAGTATCTTCGATTTCAAACGTCTCAAAGTGAGCGAACAAAAGGTATTCACTGGGTTGATCTAAACCGATGGAGTAGCCTTGTGTATACACTATCGGCGATTGAAGAAAGATCGGCCAGTCCCTCCCGCGGCTGCGCCCGTGACGAGGGATGAAGAAAAGGAGGCGGCTGGTCCTGCGACACAGGAGGTGGAGGAGAATGACCTCGTCGTTGGCGTGACGAAGGATGAAGATGAGAAGGAGGCGGATCTTGCGACACAGGAGGTGGAGGAGACCGACCTCGTCGTTGGCGTGACGAAGGATGAAGATGAGAAGGAGGCGGATCTTGCGACACAGAAAGTGCAGGATAACGGCTTTGTCGCTGGCGCGGACCCTGGGAATACGAATATCATAACCATCGCTGCTCCCAAGCGCGCGAGAGATGGTGCTGATGGTAACTTACGCCAGAAAGACATGCGTTTTTTGAGGTTCTCACGAGCGAGACACTATCGAGAATCGGGAATCATGAACGCGAGGAAGAAAATTGGTACGTGGAATGTAAGAATGAAGGATCACCTGGAAGCTTTAAGCGAGGTGACTAGCCGAGGAGCGGACTTTGGAGCTTTTCGGAAATTCATGGAAATTCGTGTTGCCCAATGGGATGCACTGTGGGAGGAGTATACGAAGCCCCGGTGCGCCCGTGTGCGATTGAATCTGTATTGTGGGAAGCAACGGGCGTTCGCGAATTTTTTTAATCAGTTGAGCGCCTTGAAGGAGGATGATGGTCAGAGGCTCGTAATAGCGTATGCAGCAGGGCGCTGGGCGTCGAAGAGAGGGACTACACCAGCACCAACGACGAGGGTGTACAAGGAGTGTGCACGGCGTTTTGATACAATACGGATAGACGAGTTCCGAACATCGTATACACATCATGAACTGGATTGTGCACTCCAGAGAGTGGAGATGGAAAAGTAACAGACAAGCCTTGAGGATATAGCAAAGTACGGACCGCTGACCGAAGAGCAAATGGAAAGGAGGGCAAAAGTTCGTGGACTCCTTCCATTAGTACGTACAACCAATGACGGCAAGAAACGCATGGAATTCGTGAACCGTGACTTTCATGCCGCTATCAATATAAGGAAATATGCGGTGCTGGAGAAGAGACCTCCAGAGCTGCCAAAAGTGAATTTTTTTGTACAACCTTCCAAAATTGAATTATTTGAGAAAATATTGGAAGCGGTAGTGGGTGGCCGGTCCAAAAACACGGGGTGGCGTCTGCACGTCAGTCGGAGACATCAGGTCTAAGGCGCCGGTTGGCGCGTCTACTGTACACAGTCGGCGTCGTTTGACTTAGAACGGCGTTTGGCCGCGTTTCACTTTACCGCAAAACTTCGGTACTCTGAAAAGCGATTTCGTGCAATGTCCTCCGAGACCAGTGATAAGAAACCGGTAGTGTCTGAGGGTAAAACTTCCGGAGGTGACCAAATCAACCTCAGAGTGCGCGATGCCGACGGCAACGAGGTCCAGTTCCGGATCAAGAAACACACGCCCCTGCGAAAGCTCATGGATGCGTACTGCACACGTAAGGGAGTAGACTTGCACAGTTATCGTTTCTTGTTCGACGGGAATAGAATAAATGAGGACGATACCCCGGAAAAACTCGGTATGGAAGATATGGACTCGATCGACGCAATGTTGTTCCAGCAGGGAGGCTGGTGAAACGCCTTGCCGTAGGTGCGCACCTGAACTCTGTGCGCTCTTCTTATGCTTCTGGTCTATAAAAGGAAACTCCTAGCCGCTGTACTGTGAGGAACGAACGCACTTCGTTTTATGCTTTAAATCGTAGGACCAAACGCGACTACGGGCGTGCGCGGAGCCACGGCGGACGTGGACAACGGGTGACCTGCGCAACAGTCCCTGTGCCCCTTGGCGAGGCGCCCCCATAGGGACTAACGTCATGCACGCCATCTGGACAGGTCGAAAGGAAAGAGTCGGGTACAGTCCTGTCGTGTGTACGCACTGCGAGCCTCCTGTTTGTGAACGTATGGTCCGTAAAGTTCAACAGCGATTCAGTTCGATAAATCAAGCTCGAGTTCGAGTTTCAGAAGAGCACCGATATGCTCAGCTCGCAAAGAGTCGAAAGCATATGGTCCCGGAAGTAACACCCACCAGTACTGGAGGATGTCCCAGAGTAAAAGTCGATCGTCCGAAGACGCCGGGGCGCTTGCGCTCACCTCCGCATTCCTTTCTGGGGAGGCTCGCGAGCGCGCCTGTACATTCACAACGAACGGCCATCGCTCGCAAAGCTCCTGCTGCAGCTGGTTAAGTGCGGACCAAACTTCATTGCTGCGATCCGCGACACCTCCTGACGACTCTGGGCATATCGCCGCCCAGTCTACGATTTGACAGATCGCACCACTGTCCGTCGTCAGGAAGACGCTGCACTGCGGAAAGCATCGAGCCATCCTTGTCCGCTGACTCGCGTCGCCTTCTGCGAATGGCAGTGGAGCAGACGCGACTTGTACAGAGGCAACTGCACCGCCCAATTCGAGTGTGAGTCCATCGTGCCTCCAGCGACATAATTCATCAACGATGGTGGTATCACGTACCCCTGCCGCTCCATCGAGAGCCCTTGAATGCAGTTCGAGTTCATCAGGAATCTCTGATCCGGCTCGATATCTTCGCTGCTGCTGAGCACAAGGCACCTCTTCGAGGAATGCGACCTGGGCGTCGTTCGCAACGAGCAACATCCTATTTGGCAGGAACCTGACTCTGCGGACTTCCTCTATGCCCGTTTGGATAACTCCTAACGAGCGCAACACAAATCGGCATGTCGCCGAGGCCGTCTCCGCAGCATGGTACTGCACTAGTCCGACCTGGTACAGGGTGTCGCCACCGAGTGTGACTACGACCTGAAGGAGCGATGTCGAGCCAGATTTGTCTCTGGCTTCCGTTTGCGCATGGTCACATTCAAGCAAACGCACCGTGATATCAGCCCAGCGGTGCGGACCGTCTCGTTCTAAACACACACCGGTCCAGGCTGGATCCACCAGGAACGGTAACTGTCCCTCCGCCGCCGCCGCCGCAGCAGCAGCAGCAGCAGCAGGCGCGTACACTGCAAGCGTACTTGACGCGTCTACACCTAGGTACATCCGCGTATCCCCTCGCATGCATATCTCGCATGATGGAATCGGTGTCATTGCGAGTATGTCCAGTTCTGCTGGTGTAGATGGCGGCTCCTCCATCTGTTGCTGCTCTTGTAAAGGCCTACTCGCTGAAGGCAGGTCAAAGCTGCCAGCGATGCGGGGCGGATTCCTGGAAGCGTATCGCTGCGCAACGCGGTGCTCCTGTGCCGCGGGATTTTCCGGCAATTTGCACGGTAATGGACCATACGAACGAAGGTGCAGGAGGCGCTGCCGCTGCTGCTGACGCCGCCAACGCCACCACCACCACCAGAACGAGAACCATGAAGATGCGTCCTCCGAATTAGCATCATTTTGGCGCAGGGGTGCAGATAGCTCATCAAGACACGCTAGGCGCCACGGTTCTTCAGTGGTATGGTAAAAATGCCAACGCACGACTTGCAACCGCCCATCACCGCTCACAACAAAAGACTCGCCCATCCATGAGACCAAATGGTCACTGCGCGTACCATGTTCGAGAAGCGATTCCCCAGTGTACTGACGATGGCTCGGTAGAATCGCGCTTGGGACACCCCAGGCAGCTAAAGGATCGAAAATCACGCGCCGAACTCGCATCGCCCGGCGGCCGAGGGCCGCATGTGCATCCCAGAACACCCTCCATAGCTCGTGTCCTACAACGAGAATATCTTCTGGATGCGCGGGCTGACCTCCACAAATGCGATAGAGTTTCAGGGGCTGGTGGCTAAGGTGCCATTTGGCATAGAGATGCCCCGTAAAGCGGTCGAGCTGGACAAGCCAGCCGCTACGAAGCGAAACCAACAGAGCGCTACCATCGCGAACGCTGTACACAGACTCCACCGCCGCAGCGTCCAAGTCGCCGGTTGCCACGTGCGGCATAATACGGAGTCGACGTTTCACAGCCGCCGTCTGCTCGTCGTAGTCGAAAATGTAAAGAGCGCCATCAGAAGACGCCACAGCGACACCCTGCAGGCGCCGATCTGACGCAATTGTAGCGAGAGCTGTCACCTCACTACGATCAAAGAGATCACATCGACAACGCTCCGTAAGTGAGGCAGCATCCAACACAATGAGCAGTGGACAAGTAGCAGTCTCGATCACACAGGTAAGCGCCAGCACGGCCTCTGCCACGCCCGCAGGCGATGCGTCGGCGTGCGTGATCTTTCCTGGTGCCTGCCAACGTGACGTCACGAAAGCACGCAGTGCGCTGCATGCGCCATGCGTGCCATGCACTGCGTGCGGCTCTGCGATGCGTGCGACGCAATCGCGCGCTACGATAACGGATTCATAGAAGCACGCAATGATATCGATGGATAGAGGCCACGAGTCGCTAACGTCCTGAGCCGTCCGTTGCGCTTCGTCAATACGTAACACGACTGGTGCTCCTAAATCATCCTCTTTGTTAAAGACACGGTCACAGATAAGTAGATAGCGGCCGCCTTGTAGCCAGAACACTCTGGAGGACCCCGTCAGCAGATTCGGATCGCTCTCCAACTGTAGCGTGGCATAGTCTCCGCAATCCAGTGACGACAAGTGCACACCATCAGAGCTCTGATGCAGCATACAAAAGCTCGCGTGGTGGCTGCATCTCTTTTGGAGGGGCGCTTCGCGCGAGGGCCACGGCTCCCGTCGCGCGCAGGCCGCTGTCGATGAGGACGGGCCCCCGCCGCTCGGTGGTGTGCCACCTGCGCGCAAGCACCGGTGCGCCGCGTGAACGAGACCGAGAGCCTGCGGACCGGGACAGAATAATCGTGAAGCAGGGGCCAAGACTCCGGAGGCCCACGCATCTGGAAGATGCAACCAGTCCATCTGACCGAAAAAGTCCCAGCAGAGGATGTTCACATGCGGTCCTTCGCCGAACGCCACCAGGCCGGCTGCGTCTCGCGCGTCACGCGGCAATGAAACAGGGTCCCCCGATTGTAGACGGACGCTGCGAACGACTCCAAGATCACACTGGACGAGCGTGCCATCTTGACGGGCGAGCAATAACTTGAAATCCCCCGTTTCCGGCTGGGATACAGCGCAGTATGCGAGGAACGAGTGCATAGCCGTCGTCTGCTCGTCGTTCGACATTGTGCGGGGTCCCTGCAATGGACCAAACTGCGGACGTAAAGAGCGTTTTTGGAAACGCAGCGGCAATACATATCGATCTGTGACGACGTAAACCAAACGGTCTCGCGAATCGAAATCCGAGGCATTCGAATTAGAGAAATCGATAGCTGTAGGGTCCGGATGAAAGGGATGCGATTCAATGCCGAGTACGTACGCAGACGGCAGCGCCGCCCGGAAGCACATGGTGCGGGCATCGTATCGAAGCTGGAGCCCGCCGTGGCTATCGTGCATCGATGCCGGCTCTTCGTCATCCTGTATCAATGCTTCTTTGTCACCACTCTTCGGCAGTATTTCCTCGTCTTTCAGAATCGCTCCGTGATCACTCGCTTCTAGACGGGTAAGCAGAGCATCTTGATCGGCCCCTTGGGCACATCGCACGTCGTCGACAAAGATAGAAAGCAGGATAGATGGTGCATGGTCTTCTGGGGCCCGCCACGCTGCACTGCGCAGCTCACGTTCGATCGAAGAAATGCCTATTGTGATCGTCACTGTACCGCATTCAGTGCATTCGTCTGGGCGATAAGGCACGGCGAGACTGCAGACGTCGTGCACGAAGCCCGGCGCAGGATAGGCCATCCACGCGAGCGGTACAAGCGGAGCATCGCAGCTCTCAGTTTTTGAAAGAGGCACCGGTGGCGCCACAAGTTCCCAGTTAGGCCCAGCCAAGGCCAGCGGTTCGTTTTCTGCTAACCAGCATCTGATGCCTTCAAAGCCAAAGAACATGTGATGTCCTATATTGAGCAACAAACGATCGAGACTCTCCGCATAGCGGAGTTGGAAAGTCGTTGGCAGCTCCCTTTCGATCGCTTCAGCCAGCTCATTGCACTCAGTGTAGAGCGAGCGGGAGGCGAAGCGCTGAAAGAACCCCACTTCAAAAGCGGACCCTGTCGTGTCCGTCGGGTTTCGAGCGCAAAACCACAGTGCATGCAAGACGAGCCGCCTATCCAAGCACAGCAGGACGTCGCCCTTTTTCAAGGGAGGATCACTACACCGCGCTTCGGCCGACTGCGAGTGAGGCGCTCCTGATGAACGTCGCCTAAGCGGCACCGTACACGCAGCCATGAGCTGCATATTGATGTTTTGTCTATGCACCAGTCGAGGACCGCGTGAAGAAAAAGCCCATAGTGCCAACCAAGATCCGCTTACGATGACGACGTGATCTGCACCTGTTGAAGTCGAAGCAGTAACCCTGAAAGGAAGCACCGTTCTGAGCTTCTCACTAGGGCGACTCGTACGCAGCACAAAACGCGGCCGCTTCCGGTAGGCGCTCGGCGCCATGCTGCGCTTACTCTGGAGGTACAGACCAGAGGATCAGAGGCGCCGATAAAAGAGCCACTCTAAACCGTCCAGTTTACACGATGAAGCGTTCGCCACTAGGCGCCCCAGAGGAAACAGCGGTCTGCTTGGTGCCCTCGCACACCTGAGATGCTTCGGCCGCAAAATCGCAGTCGCTCATCGCGTGTGAGACGCAGCCGGGCGCAGAACGGTGTTGCGGCTGCAACCCGGATCAGTTGGAAACTACTTTTCTATTTCTGGATAGCAGCCTCCTCAGAGTCACCAGACACAGGCAATCTAAAGGATCACTATGTTGTTCGTGTAGGACATGGAGCGATCATTCCCGCTGCTTGCATGGAGTTTTGGCTGTGTAAGCTCCGGCTCCGCCCGAACAAAGCACGAGCGCGGACGTACTCTCAAGCCGAAATTGCGGGGCAATCGCTCGCTACGGCACGTGTTTTGTCAGGCAGCACGGATCGTGAGCTGTGCAATAGCTTGATCTTGCCACGAAAAGCAACCTCAAAAGGGCAGCTTCTTTGAGACGCTCAAGCGGGAGGTTGCTTGCACTGCGAGGGTGGCGTTACCGTGAAACGGCTTGAAGGGTGACCTGTTCAACGCCTCGAAGTCGAGGGCACTCTCAAGCTACATGCTCCCATTACGGAGGCATGCGGTTAAGAGCCTCTGAGTTGGCGCTACTACGAATGGCAGCGCCTGTACGCACAGCATACCAGAATAAGCTGATACGGTTGTATCTACACAAAAACTTACGGGCATCGCGGCCCATGGAAGCGCGCTCCCTGGTGCACCAGTGCGTGACGTATGCCCACCTGAATGGATACGGCGCTCTCACACGTATGCCCAGTATCGATCGAAACACAGGAAGCCGCCAGGGTCAGTGGCGGACGGGAGCGAGCGGAACCTTCCGTGACAATAAGAGTTATTCGCGCCCCAAAAGCACGTATCACGAGTAGGGATACATACCACATCACGCCGTACATCCTTATTGTCGGGTCGCTTGGGCTCGCTGGTGAATCCGACGTCCCGAAATAGCGTACCAGCACCGTGGCACTAGACATTATGAAACAGGAATGCACCCATTTGAGATGCATTACACGGATTAGCCGGTTTCGAGTAACCGGCTCATCCACAGTGGGCAAGCCTCCACATCACGTCTCGAAAACGCTCGTTCTCGGGGCTTTTCTGGAATCTCCTACACTGCGGACGGGAATCGGTCGCTGATGCGAACTCCGGAGCGAATGCTCCCCCGTGCACTTCCTTGTTTCCCGTAGCATCAGTTCCAAGCGCCTCATCCAGGTGGGATCTGTGATGAACCGACTGCCGCTCTGTATAATAATCCTCAGCAGCTCGCATGCGTCGCTCCAGATACGTTGAGCAGCGGAATCAGCATCGCATCCAGGTAGAGGCTTAAGCGCTGTTCATTGCGTTATCTCCCCAGCATACTCGCGACACGCTGCACACGAATGCCTCGCGGAATAGTGAAACGGCTTCATAGCAGGCTTTGACAACGACGCGGATCTATCGTTGAGATTCGTGCGTATCTAGAGTATCTTTCTGTCCGCCAGCTTCAGAGCGGCTACGCATACGAGCCGCCTACCCTTCTTCAAGGCCATTCGCGGAACTTCTCGAGCCAGGGTCCGCACTATGCGAGCTATATAAAGTCGCCGCAAATAATGCGCAAGACACGGAGACGGTACACTTGCCAAGTCGGCCAGTTGCTGCTTTGCGAAGCCAGCTGGCCGTTTATGGATGACGGTGATCAGCATAGGTCTGCGCTTTGCATCCGCGCTGATTCGTTTTCGTTTCCAACGAGTCGAGTTAGGTGGCTCACGCCACGCGACCAGAACGCGACTATCATACTCGACGCGTCTTGGTCTCAATGACCGCGCACGGTCACATTGCTTGTCGTCTTTTTACAGTACCTCCTACGCTGTCTCTTCGTTGAGTGTCAGGAAATCACGGTCGATAGATGCCAACAAACGGAAGTTGGCGAAACCGCTCATCGCAATCTAGACCATAACCGACTACAAATCGATCGGGGCAGACGAATCCCACGTATCGCACTTCTGGTACCCCTTCGTCTTTGCGTTCTGTTTGTTTCGAGATAAAGGCGCAAAAGTGCACACTTAAGGCGCCGCGACGCCCGAGTTCTTCGTGAATTGCCTTGAGTGTCTTGCCTGTGTCGACAATATCCTCAACGACGAGCACATGCTTATCGCGGACGTCCAACAAATCAAAGTCATGCAGCCATACGGACCCAGTGGAATGTGTTCCAGCATATGATTTAGCGCGTGCAAAGTAAATTCGCACTGGGTGGGTAATCTTCCGTACGAGATCAGCAAGAAAAATAAAGCTGCCGGTGAGAATGCCTATAATGACAAACTCTGGGGCGATGCGACTGTAGTCAGCACTGATCTGGCGACCAAGCTCCGAGACGCGGGCGTTTATCATGGCCTCAGAGAGCAGAATAGACCCAACGTGGCTCCGCCAATGAGGCGCATCTTCGTCCAACCTGTCGTTCGCAAGTTCCAACGGGCTGCCTGTGGTGCGGTCCATCCCAAGCGTCCTGGTTTGTTCCACGTACAGGTGGAAGAGTGCTGCTGCCGCTGCTGTTGTTGTTGCTAACTGCGAGACGAGCCTCTTCTAGCACCGAATGACCACCAGCCTCCAAAAGTATATCGCCAGCCGCAAAAACAACTGCAGAGCGCACGCGTGTCGTCAAAGCGTCGCAAGTGGCCCGCTTCTGAACGCCGAATAGGCGACAAGGCTAAACGAGCTCTCGGCGACAGGTCAAGCCTCCTGAACTTCGCCGCGTATGCACTATAGAGAGCTTTCCAAACGTGACACAGGCTCTTTACGCTGAGACCTGGATTTGATAAGGGGCAACAACCCAACCGAGGCGTGCTGCGTGACTGGTCTCAGGCACACCGCTCAAGCACTCTCCAAGTGTCTCCGAGTCGACGCTGACGCAGCGTACGCCGTCCTGCGCAAGAGGCACTTTGGTTCTCGGCCGATTGTGCAGTTCAATTTTTCCCAGCCGCGCTAAACTCTTCTCTTGAGCAAGACACAGTAGCTAAGATCCGCCCGTACCCCAAACCGACCGTGCTCATGGGGCGTTCGCGCCCGCCCGCATGATGCCACAAGAATACAATCCGGAGAATGCTGACACAAGTCCAGGAAATAGAATTCTATCCATAAATGTAATTTGTTGTATATATGTACCACCACTGGCTGCACAGAAGGATGGACGCATGAAAAGCAATGTCCATCAAATACATTTGTGTACATAAATATATACTATTATGTAGCTGAGATCGTTTCGCGCCAACAAGGCATACCGGACGGCACGTTGCCGCAGCCCAGCTTGTGGCATCAATGTCGAACATTCTTGCTGGACCATGTTTTCCGTTTTGCGCGGAAAAGTTCACTGGGAAAGGAAGCAACCAATGCTCGCTACGGCACTTCCGAGTGCTGCGAGCCGAGCTCTGGACAGGCTCAGTGGAACAGCGCTTGAATGGATCTGGCAGTGCTGGAGCGCAGCGCAGCCGTGGCCGCAGTTCTTCGACACAAAGCAGTTTACCGCGCCGCAGGGTGCACTAGAGCTCAAAGAGCGACTTGCGATCAACATTCCGTACTACAGAGGGAACTATATAATACTGGGATGCGGGCTTCTTATTCTGGCAGCCTTGCTACGACCAGTCATCGTCGTTGCCGCAATCTTGTTGTTTCTTTTGTATTCCTACCTGTTCTACGGTCAACTGGAGAACTTTTATCCATGGTGGACGACGCGAAGAAAGCACGTTGCCTTCGGTGTCGCGGCTGCCCTGGTTGCGTACGGCGTCGACGCTATCGGCACGATATCCTCAACACTGGTAGTGGCCGCACTGCTTGCGCTGGTGCACAGCGCGTGCCACAAGTGCAACGACGAAGTCGATTTTGAGGCGAACCTACCGAACGGACGGTGATGATTTTGGAGCGGCAGCAGAGAAGCCGTGGCGCATTCTCCAACGGGCGCTGTCTTCACTAGAATAGCCCCGAGCGAGCAAAGTTAGAGGATTGCTGGGGGACTTGAAGAAGAAGCACAAGTGCCCCCAACTAGCCGCTCATTGCTCTTGCTTTACTTCGAGAGGGCCCGCAAGCCATGATTATGCGAATAATAGTTCCTGGAATACCTGTTCGCAAGAAGGCTTTGTTTGGAATGGGTAAGGAAGGTAGCCGTGGACCGGCAAGGAGAATATAGTTCGGCCACAGGTTGTACCCAAGGACAGTGCCGGAGAGCGCGGCCTCTCCAGTGACATCACGGATGCTCAGCGACACTCATGATAGAGCTCTGGAGCTGCATTGCTCAGCCTGACCCGAGCAGATTCGATGATGCACAATGCTCTTGGTTTTCGCGCAACCTCCCGCTCGCTCGCCTTTCAAGAGCATGTTCGTCGCTCGTTTCCTCACCGAGGGGAGAGCTACGAAATGTGTTCTAATTCGGAGAGCGCATTCCGCAGGCAATTGTGTATGCCTCAGACCCATATCCAACAAGACGGGTGACCGCATTTCCCAATCTACCACTCTGATACGATGCCAGCTCTGCGGCGATTTGGCCGCGTGCTACGGCAAAGGCGCTCCCTCGTTACCACACCGGTGTCAGTCTAGAAAGGAAAACTGATCTGCTCGCTTCGGTCCTTGGCTCTCGATTTTTTCCAAACTTGTTTAGATGTGCAACATGCTTACTCAGGGTACTGCAATAAGAGCTTGCGGATTCATCCATAGTTTTTGCATTCGTGGTCATGTTTTCGGGAGCGCTCATTCGATGCTTTGCTGCTGGAAATCCTAAAGTAACAGGAACCAACATAATTCGCGACGCCTCGAATCAGGGTTTGTAAAATAACCGATATCATTATGCAACTCATATGAACAAGCCTCCACTCTTCTCCATTCTTTAGGTGTATCCTGGCGAGATAACTCATTCTTTGAGGTTTCGATCTTTCTTTTCCAACGCAACTCATGGACGTAGCAATAGGCACCGTTCGATCGACAAAAAAAGTACATTAGACGATGACGCTTGCGACCTCTTCACAAGCTCGTGCCGAAAGTTCTCTGAAATTGTTACGTCAAATAATCAATTCCATTCGAAAATAGAAGCGTGCTCCCTTCGTGGCCATCGACGAGAATCTGTTCCACAACAGCATGATACCTGTCAGGGGATATGCGCCCAAAAGCTACGGCAACCTCTGTTTCCTCGGAATGGGCCCTGGACTCGCACTTGATTCATCGCAGCGATGGCATCCAGTGGAGCTTGCGAGGCCGCTTTGCATGAACGCGCGTACAAAGATTGAAGCCTCTCGACATAGACTCCAACAAGAATTTCTTCCGATACTTGTATCATCATGGACAACACCGTCCAACACAAATCTGGATCTTTTTTGACAACAGCAACGAACACGGGATGGATCATCTTATTCACTCCAACTTATATGCCATGGTTCAACCCGACTGAGAACGTGTTCGGGTTCAAGAAAGGAAGCAGGTGGTGAGCTATCGAATGGAAATGCGTGCGCTTGCGTGTGCATCGGACAACGCACTAGCCGAGACTTTCACCCGAAAGAATCCTGTGATTTCAGGTTACGGCACCGGGTACGGAAACGGAAAAGGGCATCGAGCGGAACCTAATATTCAAGTTGCTCCAACGCGTCGTGCAGCGGAGGCAAGTCTGCATGCGCAAACTGTCCGAGCACAAATCGACAACGAGACTCGATCATGTGTCGGGTGAAGCAGGCTCTGAACCGACGCCCTCTGTGGTATGGCAAAGCTGTTCTGCCTTCGTGCTGCATCAGCACCAGTGGTGTACGTGCCATGGCGGACGCTCGCGATATGCACTCGGAGCAATATAGAGCGTAAACAATATGCGGTATCCCCGAAGTAAAGGATGGTTAGTGGTACTTGGAAGTAGATGGAACGATGGATGCTTCATCGTGCGCTGAGAACAAGCGCACTGTTGGGGATCGCTGGTCTGCGTGAACATTCCGTCAAACAAAAAGAAGCAAAATCGAGCGCGCTCGCACGAGTTTTGTGAATGCGCAAGTCAACGCTATCCGGACCCCAGCGATACGTACCGGAAGTTACATGGGGTGACGTCTTTGCGAGCTCAGTGCTGTGGAGCTGGAACCGCAGCTTTAAGTATCTACAGGGTTGTGCCCAAAGGCACCAATGTCGGAATACTTTCAGCGTGTCATGAACCACCGTTTCCAGGTTTGGATTCAGAGCTACCGCTGCGATGCCGAATCTTCATCTCGATGCATCGCAGCAGAGTTTTCCCGTTCGGTAAACTACGACATATGAGGTGTTTTCGCATGACCTGCCCAGTGACATTGCGATCGGTTTGTACGAAGGTTTGCGGCAGTGCCGCCCTGTCGAACACCAAGAGGCATTATTTGCAAAGGCTAATATCGGGCAGGTACCGGTGGACCCTATCTACTATCCGGATACAAGCTGCTCAACCTGCATGCTCAGTGGTGCGTGCAGCAGCGCGTAAGAAACGTTTGCTTTGAACAATCCCATGTGCTGTTGCTCTGCGCTCACAGAGAACCACTGATGAAAACGACTCTGGCGGATGATCTCAGCGGTGTTCCGATCCACGCGCACAGGTTTCTCTTTGGGGAACGTGAAGAAGCGATCGAGCTTGAATTCTTCCCCAATCCCGCCCAGGTATGTAGCTGACTGTCCGTAGTCCTCCCGGGTTCCGTCCAGTGTTGCGATCTTGAAACATCGATAAGTGCATGAATAGAACTGCACGTTCGACACGAGCTTTCGTAGTTGCGGATCAATGACATCGACAGGACTGCCTGCAACCAATCGCACGTCGCGGAACCCTGCCTCTTCCATGAGGCGACGGAACTCTTCCAAGTAGAGCGCACCGCCGAGGCCCTCTCCGTACATGATCGGATCCTGTTTGGCCGCTGCGCTCAGCCTGCCACCCGCATACATATCGGAAAAGTACAACTCGCCTCCGTCGCGAAGAACACGGTGAATCTCCTTGAATAACGCCAGCTTGTTCGTCGATAGGTTGCAAACACAGTTGCTTATCACGACATCGACCGAGGAGTCCGGAACACCTTCCGGTTCCGCAGTGGCTAGGTTCTCGATGAAACCCTTAAGAAAACGCACATTCGACCGACTCGGACTCCCGAAAAACTTTTCTGCATGATATTCTGTATATTTCCGGGCGACTTCAAGTTGACTGTCGAGCATGTCCACCCCAATGACTTTACCATGCTCGCCAACCAGCTTTGAAGCGAGGTACACGTCGCGACCTGTGCCGCAGCCCAGATCTAGTACCGTCGCGCCCTCGAGAGAGCTATCATCCGGGAGCGTAGACCCGCAACCGTAGAACTTTTCCAGGATCTCATCAGCGATCTCTGCCAGGATTTGGCGATGGCTCTCCGGGACAGCCGCGGCAAGCTTGCAAGCGCTCGTCTTTAGGTCAGTGCTTGACTGAAGCGTTTTGCCGTAGTAGTCCGCCACGTGGTCCCGAATGGACGGAGTTGAGCCACTATTCTCTGACTTTTGGCAACCAGAGGCACAGCTGCACGGCATGGTTCGCAGCAAAATAGCCGTTCAGTTCCACTCTGAACAAATACACGTTCTTGCTTTGTCAGCGCCAGCAGCGATGTGCACAGTGAAGATGTTTTAGCGTAATAGACATCTGGCTGCTTCGCAAGGCCTACCTTCCCGCACACATGATCGTCGATGCATGCGCATCGCGCGACTGTCATCGACACCAGAAGAGAGAATGACGACTAATAGACAATTCTGTACAAGATTGCTTTCCCGCTCTAGGGTGAGCGTTGGTACGTCGAAAAGTTTCCCATGTTTTCTACCGGATCCTTATAGTGACAAGGTTTCACGAGCAGGACAAAGCTGCCGGTCTTTCGCTCCGTGCCCCCCCGCTGGCGGATGCTAGAGTGAGACCTCAGCTGCTTGTCCGTAACAAAGCACATTCTGGGACTAGGAGCAGGCTGCTGCGTCTGGGCGTCGGTCTGGTTGTGGTGGACTCCCAGTGTAACGCTTCGCGCTGCCGCAGGTGGCACGTCTGTCCGCAAAGCCTACAGACTACCAGAATAGTGACGAATCCCGATCCCGTTTGGGATCAGCCTCAGCTCGAGCCGACGCTTTCAGTTGTATGGCAAAGCCGTTCTGTCTCCGTTCTGCATCCGCCCGGCCGTATGGGCGCTATGGCGGGTGCAGTAAGGCAGGCGCTCGGCGCACGATAGAACGTTCGGAACGACCATCTCATCCGAGAGGATGTAATGGAGCTTACAGGTAGGGAGCAGCATAATGGACGCTTTCCCGAAAGCGATTACCTATCGCGCAAGCTGATAGCCGTGGCCAAAGTAAACGTATTTTCAAAACAAATGAGTGGGACCGTCTATACGCCTCCAGCGCTTGTCCGTAGCGACAGAAACGTGCCACCACGCTACCCAGGGCAGCGCCCGGAAAGCATGTGGTGGAAATATGGGAACACGTGACCACTGTCAAGTCACAGCTGAGACGGGCGCACCGGTGCAGTAGAGAACGAAGATGAAAATTGCCAACGAAGCGTAAATCCTGACGACAGTCTGCGCATTCAATGCGTCGACTATAGCTAGAAGGAGCGGAATCGGGACGTTTACGCTTCTAGCAAATCCATTGAATGATGTCAACAGAGCTCGAGGACCACTAAAGACCGGCATGATTAAAAGCGGGAACCAGACAGTGGAAAAAGAGAGCAGCCGCAGATAACGCTCACAGAGTCTGGTATTGATGACAGTGGGAACGACCCAAAACTCAGTGAACACGCCCGAGTGAGAACACCCGTACCATTTTATTCTGATATAGAAGTAGAGCGATTGTCGTCAACTCCCGCGGCACGACGGGGAGAAATCGTCTTCCGTGTGCATCTGGGTCACGACTCGTCTCATCTTCTTTGAACCTACCGTGCATCTTTTGCATCACAAGTCGATGCATTAGCGAGGAAAATGTTTCGGCTGATACTAGCGTCGTCAATCCCGAGGCGACAGCGTAATGGGTGCCTGCCGTCCGCCGTTTCGGCCAATAGCCTCATCGAAACTGAATATAAAAGGCTAGTATTTCTGCCACAAGAACCACGGATAACACGTCGAGTGCCGCCGATGTTAAGCGCGATGGCGCAGCGCTCGAAAACGTCTCTTGTGCAGCTGAGAACTCGCCTTGCGGGCTAAAGAGCGGCTCTTGACTAGCCGCCTCTCCAGCGAGGAGGGTATCTCTCGAGGCTACCCGCTTCATAGACGGCGCCGTATGCTCGGGGTCCACCGAAAAAGCCTCGTCTGAGTTTTCCGTCCCTGAAAATGACTCGATCTCAAGCTCGACTGTCTGCTGCCTAGCAGCCGGATCGGAGCTGCTCGGCTCGTCAGCCACGTAGCGTGACGCTCCTACAACCTGTTTCGAAGACGCTTCACCGATTTGGTTCCCTGCTGTGGTTCGTACGTGCGAGCCTGACGCACTTGCCTCTTGGAAGAGCAGCCCTAACTGCTGCTCCGATGGCGGTTCGGTGAACAGACTCACTGTGACTAGAAGCAAACTGCTGAAAACCCAGGAGAAAATTGCGAAATATAGAAAGTTACTCTGAAAGAAGATTTTGCCAAGAGCGCCGAGGGGTGCCTCTCGGTGCGCCAAACGCAGCGCGACCTCGACAACGAAGCGCACCAGCCCGAGTGCGCCACCAACAAGCAGCGTGCAGAGCGCACCAGTCGCAGTTGCCCGTCGCCAGGCAATACCAGCCACGAATACAACAGCGATCGGTGGAGCGATGTAGCTGATCACGGACTGGATGTAGAAGTAGAGCTCCTCGCCCATGCCTTCCACGATCGGAATCCAGGCGAGACTGAAGGCGCACAATACGATATTCGCGATTCTACCCAGCAATACAAGCGTCTTGTCCGAGAGCCGACTTAAGCCGCAGCATTCGATGACAAAGTCATACACAACTACGGTTGAAGTGCTGTTAAAGGTTGACGCAAGCGACGACATGAGTGCTGCCAGCATAGCACTGACCATCAAACCAAGCAGGCCGTGGGGTAAAAGTCGTGCCACTGCCGTCGGATAGGCTTGATTTGGGTTCGCAGCTACTTCCGGAAATAACAGGAATGCACACAAACCAGGAATCACCATCATAAAGGGTACCAACGTCTTCAAGAATCCGCACAAGAGACTTCCGCCACGTGCGTGCGCTTCCGATTTCGCGGAGAGGACGCGTTGCACCACAACTTGGTCCGTGCACCAGTAGAAAACTTCCAAGGCAGGCAGGCCAAAGATGATTCCTGGCCAGGGGTATTCGACCCAGGGAGTCGTCGACGAGGGCCATTGCAAGAGATCCAACATTTGTCGCCGATTCTGCGCTGCGAGCAGCTCAGAAAGGCCGGCCAGGCTCCCAACAGCCTGGAGACTTCTGACTGCCAGCGCAAGCCCGCCGGCGAGTAGAACGAACGCTTGCAGAACTTCAGTCCATATCACTGCCCGCAGACCGCCCAAGCTCGTGTAGAGTGTCGTCAATACCAGGATCATGATCAGAGAAAACCATACAGGCCAACCGAGCAGCACCCGCAGAATGATCGCCCCAGAGTACAACGTTGCACTGACTTTGGTCAAAATAGCCATCATGATCGTTGCTAGGGCATGGTACCGCCGAGCGCCCGCTGCGTATCGCAGTTCAAGAAACTTGGGAACCGTGTGCAGGCTGTTGCGGAGGTAGAATGGCGCAAAGACCCTTCCGAGCACAACGCCCACGAAAATAGACGCCATCCACTCAAAAGATGCCACCGCAAGACCGGATGTCGCCCCTGCAGCTGCTAAAGCAATAAAGTGCTCGCTTCCTATGTTAGACATAAATAGGGAAGCACCTACTGCGAAAAAAGTCGTTGAACGGCCTGCAAGGAAGAACATTTCAGAGGCTGGCTTACTCTGAGTACCTGACCCAGCGCGAGAACTTTTCCGAGTCGAAAGCCAGATTGCCAGAACCAGTGCACTAAAATAGACAATAACCAGCACCCAGTCGAGCGTGTTCAACGCAACCGCGGTGTTCGCGGGTGCTGTGGACGCCATGCGTGCGAGTCGTCGACAGCTGCTGGCTGTCTCTTGCTGTGAATCTTACAAATTTAGTCTTTCCAGAAACACGCTTTTGACCTCCCAATACGTAAAAACGGGACCAGGGCGAGCATGCACGGTTCGTATTCTGACAAGTCCGTAGAGCGCGCCCAACTCTAGCGAGTAACCCTGCAGTAGAGCTGTCAGAGAGAATGGCGGGCCCGCGACACTCTCCGGGGTACTCACTGCACTGCTGCGCAGTGTCGCGATCATGGTCAAGAATGGATTGCGATCCATGATGGTTAATGAATACCCGATCGTAGACGCTTTCCAGCCTTTTTGACCGACTGACTGCTATCAGCTTCAGTGTATCCAGGCATGCTTCGATCATAAGAGGATATCCCTCAAACATGGCTCGCGTCAGGTCCTCGGGTCTCTTCCTCAGCGCCACACATGGTTTGATGTTGACGGAGGCGTTGAAGTCTCGGTTAACGAACTCCTTGTGTGCATTGCTGCTGCTTGAACTGATCATTGCAAGGAGCGCTATAAATCATGCTCTCTTTGCAACTACAGTCTCGTCATCGTCCCGTCGCCCAAACACTTTTTCTCGTCCATATCCTCTCTTCTTCGTCGTCTTTTGCTCTTCTTCGCTCGATGATCTATGAGAAGAAGATTTTTCCATTTGTGTGTCGAACATGGTGAGGAAGGCCCTCCAGGATCCCCGACTTCTATGTCCATACCTTTTCCTTCGATTTTTTATCTTTGAAAATGAACGCTCTTGTTTATGCGCATAGTTGAGGACCTTCCCGAAGAAAGAGAGACTTGCGCAAGCTCGACGACGTGTGCCCCGGTGTGTCACCGTGTGCTGAACGCTTCAGCGATTCGCCCAGTAGAGCGATCATCACACGTTCCACATTAGAAAGGAGTGCTTTGATGAGGCCGCGCCACGGTGCGTACGGAGGAATGAAAAGCTGCTCTCACCCCCGCAGAATTGGCACAGCTCGAACGCAACAGGAATGGTGAAATGCTACGTTTCCAATCGAAGGACATTGCCAGTCGTCACGGAAAAAGTCTTGAATGATTCGATAAAAAGAGTGCTGTTGTGTGAGCCTTCTCTATTTGTGAAACTGAGGCACCGAATGGAATCCAATGCAGCTGGAACAGATGATATCCTCGTTCTTTTCGAGCTCTATCGTACATACAACGCGCTCCTTCTCCTCGAATAACCGTATACGTTCTGGTCGTTTTTCTCCGAGGAAAGTCTCATCTACTTGCAAACCAAATCAACGTCGCTGTGCTTCATGCCATTCGCGAGGCTCCAGGAGTGCTGCAGTTTCGTTTTCGGTGGAAGATGGCCATAGTTGAACTGAGACTCTTTTTGGCGAGTGTATCCCGGTGTTTTCAGGACCACACGAACAAGCTGTTGAGAAACAGAGAAGCCCATAGCGGCTACGATCTTCGCTTTTTGCTTTCCGTGAAAGTTGATCAACGGGTTGTTCTCTACCATTGGCTGCAAGCTGTCTCTACGAGTACCGGTTTGTGGCACGAAGTGCATCTACTTTCTTTCGATGCTGCTGAACCATCTGAGTACTGTGGTATGACTGAGCTGAAGGAGCAATGCAGTCCTCTTTGCACTGTTCAGTAAAAAATATGTATACTTCAGGCAGTTCGTCTACCATCTTTCCAGCGCATTGTATCGTGATTGCGACCGCCTAATATACACCGCAGCCGGGTGGATAAAGATTGGGTTAAAAGACTCTGGCTAAGGAGGGCCGACGTACCCGGTACCAACCAGCGTAGGTCGTATGCCGGATGGTTGAACAAGTCACAGATGCTGAGCGATACAAGAGTTCGCGGAAAATAAGATTCCGAGGGTTTTGTGAAATGTGGAAGCATCTCTATGACGAGAACTGACGCCATTTGCAACATCACTAGCATTCTTCGCGCGTTCGAATACGCTGGTTCTAGTCACGGGTACTGCACCAACACGAAAACCCGGTACGGTCCCGGGACGGAGCACTCCCAAATGGCACCGCTGTCGCTCGAGCGCGCCTCTGGCCATCGAGAGGCGAGGTCTCCATGACAAGCACCTAAGGCCAGACCAGATTAAAATGGGATGCTGAACAGCTCGAGTTGCCTGTGCCTTTCGATTTCTTTTACAGACCCTTTTAGTAGTAGAGCCTCGAAAATTCGAGGTATAGGAGTGAGGGTTTACGGACTCACAGCTAGTTTTCGGATTATTGTTCGTCTAGTCTGAGCGGGTACTTTGACGATTTAGAGTCGGAAATTGCTACAGAGTCAAGATGACTCACAATAGACTTGGACTAGTGCCAGAAAAGTAACCAATGACATCATCCAATTCACAAGTACAGACCACCACTGTTCTCTTCATAATAGATGTAGTGTGCTCATATTATATATTCTTTGTGTTCTCGATCTTTCTCTTACAGAGCAACTGGCTAGCGTACGAATGAGGTCGGCTGGATTGATGACGAAAAAAACCTCGACGTCGTTTCTTGCTGAATTCTTCAAATGCTCGCGCCAAAAGTTTATGGGATGCGTCACTCCAAATCCTCGACTCTGTTCGGGAGAGAAATCCTCCTCGTTTCGTCGCCATTGACGAAGCTGAATTCGACGGCAACATGAGAAAACTCATGGGAGGTGCTCACAGAGACTTCGTTCTCTTCTATCTGCATGTAAAAGGGTCTTGGACTCGGATTTTAGTCATAGCAGTGATCGCTCCTGGAAGGGAATACCTCATCGCCCGGCAAGAAGGGACCGTAGCCGAATAGAAAAACAAGTTGTCGACTTGTTCTCCAGGCTAGATCCTGCTTCCAGTACTAGCTTGGTCAAGAACAACCTGGCATTCTACAAATACTTTATGGACTGGGGGAGCGTGCGCTTGTGCACGCAAAGCACGGAGTACTTGCCAACGGCACCGCGCAGACGGAGGCCATCATCTTTGGGTATGGGGTGCGACGCAGAAACGGAGGACACCATCAAATGCAGACATCTGCATCCGGCAGGGGTATCTGTCGAGCGATAAAGCAAGTGCCGGCGGGCAACGCTCGGAGGAGGAGATATTGAGGACAAACTGTAACACCTGACCACAGGTAAGTGTCACCACGACAAAGGACACACCAGGGCTGTATGTGTAGAAGATGAAAATGGCAAGCGAAGCGAATATCGTATCTTCCGCCTGTTCATTCAGAGCGTCAGTAACAGCGAAAAGCAATGACCTTGAGAATGACACTGGTGTCAACATGCTTCGAGTTTTGACAACCAAACGGGAGCGAAAATGCAAACTGGTGTATTTGAAGCCTCAGATGATAGAGAGGAACGCGCAGCAGTCCCCGATAATGCCAGCAAAGGCTGGGCTCGATGAATGTGGTCAGATATCCAAACTTTCGCATATGCGCCCCTGTCAGGGGACGTTCCATTTTATGCTGAACTGAGTGTGAGTCCCAGCGCGTGGCAGCGTACCACGCAGCACAACCAGTTTGGGCGTTTTCGGAGCACCACTGGTGCAAGCTTGAGCTTTCAAGCTTGTTGCACGCAATAGCGTCTTGCTGTATGCGCTGAGTTGCTGAGGATCGTTCAAAGCGCTGGGAGCACGACGTGCGAGCGAAACTGAAAGCTCGCCGGGTGGAGAACGTTTCTGGAGCTGTTCGCTATGTTTGCACAGCTGGTGATGGGACCGGCCGGTTCGGGCAAGTCCACGTACTGCCATGCTCTGCAGCAACACGGTGAGATCGTCGGCCAACTGGTGCACGTAGTGAACCTTGACCCTGCTGCCGAGCGTTTCGAGTACAAGCCTGTTGCGGATATTCGGGATCTTATCACTGTCACAGACGTTGCGGAAGAACTTAGTCTAGGCCCGAACGGATCCCTAGTCTACTGCATGGAGTACTTGCTTGAAGATCAAGACTGGTTAGAGCAAGTTCTCTCTGAGACAGCAGAGGACGACTACCTGGTTTTTGATATGCCGGGTCAGATAGAACTGTATACGCATTTCGAGTGCGTTCGGCAGTTCGTTTACGTCCTCCAGAGCCAGTTCAGCATGCGTGTATGCAGCATATTCCTTCTTGATGCACAGTTTCTCGCCGATGCATCAAAATTTTTCGCGGGCTCACTTACCGCCATGGCAGCAATGCTGCATCTCGGGTTGCCACACCTTAACGTCCTCAGCAAAGTGGACCTGCTGCGACACAGGATCGAGCATCGTGATAACACGCTGGAGCCTTTGTCCTCGGACGCTGAGGCACCCAACTCTGACGAGGCACTTGATGAGTTCCTGGAGCGCTTCCTCAATCCTGATATACAGTCGCTTGTTTCGGAGCTCAGTGAACAGATGGATACACGGTACCGAGCTCTCAATGAACGGATAGGTGCCTTGCTAGAAGACTACGCAATCGTACAATTCGTTCCTTACTCTGCCACTGATGAAGACAGCATCGGTGAATTGCTGCTGCGTGCGAATCTGCTGCTCCAATACGATGATGATCGTGACGTTCGAATTCATCCCGAACTCGACTAGGATTGGCGGACTGCAATCCGGTTGAGGATTTGCTCACTGTGCACCATTGCCGACTGCATATAGATGACGAGCCCCAGTCTTATGAAGACAAATGGTGCAAGCAGGCTTTCGGTCATAAAAATGGTTTCTTGGGCACTGGCAGCGAGCCTACGATTCTCGCTTAACGAACGAACGGCATGCATCCGATTTCAGTCGAAGCGCTATACATTGGTGGATGTGTTGTGCACCGGTGCGGGTAAAGCGCCATCCTGCATCGACAGATGAGCTGTGCGTCTCGCAGAAAGCGTGCAGTATGGCATCGCCGGTTGAGATGTATGCCTCGCAGCTGACGCGCTGTATATTCTCAGGGATGCTTTATCCTGCACTAAGGGAATTGCCACTTCGTCGTCCGTCCCTTTACAAGTTACCAGCCGCGCTCACAACAGGAGCGAACGGGACGTATTCCCTCGACAACTGCTGACTGCGAAACGCGAGCCTCAGGTTGGTGTCGAACCTGAGAAACACCGCTCCGCTTTAGTTCTACTTGTGTAACCAGATTTCCGCGTGTATCCTTTCAATTAGCCACATGTCTGGCTTTTGCAGTACATCTGGCCAGCCGCAGGAAGCCCCACGTCGCTACCTCAACCGATCAGCGTTCTCGCTTCCTACACGCCACCGCGCAAGCGACCTTTCACGAGGATCGTTCACAGGGACGGTTCGTACCTACCCGCGCAAAATTGTGCGCAGAGAGAAAAAAAGCATACCTAGCGATAACGAGGTCAACAAAGCCGCAGTCGCCCCGTGTCCAGAAAACCAGGTACCGCTATTCAAGGGCTGCGCGCTCGGCAGAGAGCTGTACTCGAGCGTAATCCTTTTCTTTCGCCGCTCCTTTACCCAAATTCCGCGAAAAGTTTTCCAGTTGAAAACTTTGGGACGGTGATTCCGCCCAAAGTATGCACGAGCAACCAAAGAAGACTGCTTCGTGCTCATGAACGACTTTGGAGACAAAGCGCCAGCTCCTAGCGAAGCACCCACACAGCGCTATCGAATAGTTGAGCACTGCGCGTTCCTGTTGTTGCTAACGTCACCTGCACAGGATGCAGGCTCGTTTATGCCTCGAGCTGACACTCGCAGATGCATCACATGCCATACACTGCCTTCGTGCGAGGCCTGCGACGTGTCCAGCATCTACAAGGTTGCACGACGGATGAAGTCTCCATTCCATACGGGAATACTCCACAGGGCATCCGCGAATGCTGCCCAGCATCCCTAGCTATGCGGGATGCAGTTTGTCTCCATTCCATACGGGAATTCTCCACAGGGCATCCGCGAATGCTGCCCAGCATCCCTAGTAGTGCGGGATGCAGTTTGTCTCCATTCCATACGGGAATTCTAGACACGAAGTCATAGAACACAGGAATGTCAGTCTACGACCTGTGACCTCTATTCTGGTATCGGGTATTATCCGCACGAACCGGGCACTTGCGCTGGATGCATCCAACGCCCGCCTCGAACTTGGAGCTTAAACCCAAAAGAGTCCAGCAAAGCGATTCTGTTTGTGTACAGCGGCATAGCAGGCACTGACGGCAAGCTCAGCGTCCAGAGGATCGTACAAACTGGTTCAAACTCCAGTTGGAAGCATGGGTGATAGTCGTTGTTGGACCTGGGTGGTTTGGTGCGCCATCATCGACGCCCTCCTGGATACCGACTCCATCTCAACCATCCGATACCCCAAGCAAACACGAAAGGCACTCGATCCGTCGACCTGTGCACAAGAGCAGCGCACTGTGACGGGAACGCCACCACCGCGCTCGTGTACAAAAGTTGCTACCAGTCTCGAGCAGCTTCGCGTCTGCGGATGCGCTGCGGCTGACCCCGTTTCTATTTCAACCAAGACGATCTAGACAAGCTTAATATAGGCTGGAGGAAAATGCGACGGAAGGCGACCAGCTGGAGTCCGATTTTGGCGTACGGCGTGTCCCTGACGGGCACAGAGCGTTGGTCTGCAGCACCGCGCACCTCAGTACAACTGCTTGGCGCTTTCCTCAGCTGGAGAGGTGCTCCAGACGGGTGCCGCTGTCGGCAATCTGGATCCAAAAACGTGCGCTGGTTAAAGGCAAGTGTGAGGCAGCGGCATCAGCCGTCGGGGGCCGAAGCGCGTCCGGCTCAGCCACTCGTTATCACGACGCCCTTGTTTTACGTCAACGCGGCTCCTCACATGGGAAGTGCTTACCCTACTATGGCCTGCGATGCGTTGGCTCGATACCACCGAATGCAGGGGCGTGCAGTGCGTTTTATAACGGGTACTGATGAGCACGGTGAGAAAATTGCACAGGCAGCTGCGGCTGCGGGTCGCACACCGCAAGAACACTGCGACCTTGTTTCCGGGGAGTTCAGGGCGCTTTGGGCGAAGCTCAACATCTCATATGATCGATTTATTAGGACAACATCGGCGAACCATGCAGCCATGGTCATGACATTCATGGAACGAGTGTTGCAGCGGGGAGACATCTACAAGGCAAGCTACGAGGGACTCTACTGTACCGGCTGTGAGGAGTACAAAGACCCCAAGGAGCTCGTGGAGGACACCCAGTGTCCACTGCATCTCAAGCGCTGCGAACAGCGAGCGGAGGAAAACTACTTCTTCCGTCTATCGCGATATCAGGCCCAGGTTGAGGCACTGCTGGCAAACGACGACTTTATGCGACCGGCCGAGCGCCGCAACGAGGTGCTCTCCTGGGTCCGCGAAGGTCTCCGCGATTTCAGCGTCTCGAGAGCCAAGAACCCCTGGGGTATCCCAATGCCGAACGATGCGAGCCAAACTATCTATGTATGGTTTGATGCGCTGCTCGGCTACCTGACTGCGCTCTTCGATGAAGATGAACCGCCGCAGCTCGAAAAAGTCGAAGAACGCGGCTGGCCGGCGCACGTTCACGTCCTCGGAAAGGACATTACGCGTTTTCACGCGTGTTACTGGCCTGCCATGCTACATTCAGTAGGACTGAACGCACCCCAGCAACTATTTAGTCATGGATTTCTCACCAAGGATGGCATGAAAATGGGCAAATCCCTCGGAAACACCCTCGATCCTCATGCCCTGGTGGATGAATTCAACGCTGATGCAGTGCGATACTACTTCCTGCGTGGTATCGAGTTTGGTCGCGACGGTGATTTCTCGCGCGATCGCTTCATCCAGATAGTGAATGCTGAACTAGCGAATAGTGTTGGCAACCTTCTCAATCGAACGCTGAACCTTCTGAAACGACACAACAATCTATCATTGCCGGTTGTAGCACCAAGTGCGCATCCCTTGGCAGACCTCACCCGAACGTGCACCGCTGAAGCAGCAGCTGCATACGAGAAACTGGACTTCTCAGGAGCAGCCGAAGCGCTCATGCGTATCGCCTCGGAAGCAAACAGCTACATCGATCACGAAGCACCATGGACCAAACTACGCAATCCAGAGACCAAGTCCGAAGCTTTTGCTGTTCTCGCGGTTATTCTCGAAGCCGTGCGAGTCCTTGGTGTTGCGTTGTGGCCACTGATCCCCGAGACCAGTGAGCGCATGCTGCGCGCGCTCTGCTACCCTGTAGCGGGGCCAGGCGAGGTAGCGAGCACAGCAGCGGCATTCGTGCCTTCGTGGCATGACACCAAGTGGAACGCCCGCAGAGACCTGTTGCAGCCTGGTGTGCGTTTTCGCACCCCAGAGCCAGTGTTTCCCCGTCTAGAATAGGATTCGTAAAGCGTGTCGGCGGATTAGGCACTGACACTGCTGCATCTTGTCTGGTGTTTGAATGCGTTTGAAATGCGACACACGTTGAAGACCCGCTGTGCGCGCATGGAACAGACTCGGACGCTAAACAAGTAGCAGACAATGAGACACGTTTTCGCAGAGGCATTGGAACTCTGCTGTGCATCCATAGCATCTGTTGAGAAACATGACGAGGAGCAGGCATTGAACACCCTGTTTGCAGACAGAAGCTGGTACGCGTGCGACGCAGCATTGACCTAGTGTGTTCGTTGCGCGGGCGCTCGTAGCAGTGGAACTTTTCGCATTTTTACCGGAGTACTGGTAAAGTAGCACACAAATCCCCTGTTCTTCTGGGAGATATTCGAAGACGCCGGTGAAATCGTTCGACACCAAAGACCCCGAGAAGTACCGTTCTTCGTGATGAGCTGCACCCTGCTCTAGGAAATGGTACCGTGGAGATTGTTTTTCTCACCAACGTAAAACTAGAATTGTAGGACGAATTCCGATGGAAACCGCGCCTCTGACACATTTGACAAGGCATGCGGTCTAGCAAAGAAAATGCTGTGAACACGCACGCCTTCCAAAGCGTGATGATAGGTTTGCTCTTATTCATTTTTCTTTGATTCTGGACTGTTGAACTGCAGCGGCAAATGCTTCATATATGTTAATGCATTAACCTGGAAGAAAAGATGCGTTTCGAGCATCTTGAACAGCGCCAGCTTCACCAAAATACTGCTAATTTTTAAACAGCTTGTCTCATTGCCCTCGACGCAGGGTACTTGCCGGGTTTTCTGCGCAATCAACGGCAAGACGTAAAGTTTAGATGCGCAAAGGAGCTCGCGTTTCCTCGTAGAGTCCGAGCAGACCTCTCAGATCAGGGCGTCGAGCATGCGTCCTTTTTGATCCTCAAAACCATCCGAGGCTTGCAAGCGTCGTCTACTCGAGTTGCACTGCACTGCACTGCACTGCGCTGCACTTTATCCACGTCAAAATAGGCGGTTCTCTCTGGTCTCTGATGGAAAACTTGAAACAGACGCTTCCAGATTCGCACTTGTTGCCAGGTATGATACTGGGGGAATCGTGCACCTGCCGTCACGCTTTCGGATGCTTCAGCGCTGTCGGTTGCCAGGGATACGACCACCCCCGCCCCCTGTCGTCTCCGGTTCAGGGGATATCCTCGTCACCGCTTTCGCAGGCACTTGCGCGTCCCGTGAACAACGCCGGGAGAATGCGCTGCCAGATTCAGGTAGTGCTGGCGTCCTGCAACCGGACACCAGTTCATAATGATGCCACGACTTGGCTCAGATGCGCACCAGAGACCCAGTGGAGCCATGTGCCACTGATTTGCTTTCCGTTTCATAGAGTCAGCGGACATCGTCTCGGTGTACCCTGGCGCCAAAGAGGTACCTTCTACGTATGGGGTACGGCGACAGCGACAAGAAGGAGAATCATGCCCGATCCGTAGATGCCCTTGTCAGCATCAATCGTGTTCTTTGTGTGGATTTCCGTGTCATTGCAGGGGCGGCACTTGCCCCCGCGGATAATCGTAAAGCGCCATAATATGCGCAAGGTGTAGGGCCCCGTGCATTCAGCGCACAAGCGCTTTGACAAGTTTCGGGATGTTGACGGGTTCCAGGTCATGGTAGGTCTGGCCAGTGCCCACAAAGACAATCGGTATCGAGGTCGTGTACATCATCGTGACAGCGGCACCGACTTTCTCGTCGACGGCATCAAACTTGGTCAGAATAATGCCATCAATGAGGCGAGGTTTGCCACCGCTGCCCTGCTGATACCTGAGCAACGCCTGATTGAACTTGACCAGCTGGTCGATGGCCTCGTTCCCGACCAGAGCCTCGCCTACGAAGAACAAGCGCTCAGGAGCTGCTCGCTGCACCAATGCAGCTAGTGCTTTCATGAGCGGCTCATTGTCTTGCATGCGACCGGCGGTGTCAATGAGGACGACATCCCGCTGCTCCTGCTCGGCTTGGGAGATGGCAGCCGCAGCTACAGACGATGGATCCTTACCGTAGCCTCGTTCATAAAGTGGAATATTCAGGCAGCGCGCATGAATCCGAAGCTGCTCAATGGCGCCAGCGCGAAAGGTGTCGCCTGCTGCCAGGAGCAAGCGCAGATTGTGTTGTAAGAGAAGAAAGGCGATCTTCGCGAGCGTCGTTGATTTTCCGACACCGTTGACTCCAGTAAAGACGATCACAAAAGGACGACGAATACTAGCTCGTTGTCGATGCTGTTCAATAGCTAGAACAAGATCCTGCGTTCCGTGCAGAGGCTGCAGCACTCGTTGGAGCGCATCCTCGACCGCAGCGCGAACCATGCGATGCACGGTAAGCGCATCCAAAGTTCGATTCTCAAGCGAAGCCTCAACCGACTGGGTGAGCTTCTCTGCCACAGTTGGAGCAACATTCCGTGCAATGAGACGGTCCCGGAAATACTGAAGAGGCTTTTCAAGATCGGCACGGGTTAATGGCCTCGAACCAGCGAGCCGACCGAGGGTTCTCCAGAGATTCCCGCTGCCTCTTGCGCCATCTGCTCCCACGTCGCGCTCCATGTCATTGTTTGTAGCTTCCTCATCTGTGGTTAAGTTTTCGAAAATAGACGCGCGAGGCTGTGTCTCGAGGTAGGCGGCGCGAGCGCGCCCCACATCATCGGCGCTACCCAGCGGACAGCTCGCCTCCCCGGAGAGGTCCAGAGCAGCGAGTTCCTCGGCAGTCGGGATGCTATCATCCCAACGGCGTCCAGCCGCTAGTTTGGTATGTTTCTTCGGCGGACGTCGCTGTTCAGGACGTGCTGAGTGCCGCTGAATGCTCCCTCGTGACAGCTTCTTCGCTTGGTTGCTCGGATGTGTATTCGTTTCGAGCGCTGCTGCTTCCACGGGTATGGATGCATTCATCAAGGGCTCGGCATTCGACCGTATCGGCACGTCATCATCTGCAAGCGTATCCTTGATGCTGCCAGCATGTCCCGGTGCATGCACGTCGGGTGCGTCAGTAGTCGGTGCAGACAAGCTCGAAGGTACGGCGCTCTGTGAATCTTCGAGAGTTTGCACAGAGGACCTTGTATTAGCGGCTGGTGTAGGGCTCGAAACGCGCCCCCGCTGGAGGGCCGCCCCAACGTGAGCGTGCTCGTCTGCCGCGAACACTGCCCTTGTGTTACCGAGCTGGAGCGTTGCACGAGCACGATCAACAGTTTCAGCAAAGCTATCAAAGTCACTCTCGGTCGACCAGCGTCGACGCTGAAGCAAGCTTCCGTACGTTTGGCAGAAACTCGAACGGCAGCACTCAAGAAACTGCTCCAGTAGGTGCAGCTCGAGCGTACTGGGGGCCTCTGCTGCAAACACCAGTTGAAACTGGTTCGCTGCCCGCCAGGCTACGAGATGCTGCTTGCGTAGCTGTGCGATTCGGGCTCCAGCTTTCTCGGCAAGCAGCACAGTGCGGACAAGGTCGCGGAGGACGCTCTCGGGCTGTGCGCTTGTGTGCTGGTCGTCGGTTCCCGCATCGCTCGCTTCGCTAAAGTCACGAAAGAAAAGAACAAGTCCTCCCAGATGAAAAATACAGAACCAGTTCATTGCGGAGAAGCTTGTCTACTGGGTCTTGCTATAGCGGAACGCACTCATTCAGCGCTTTCCGTCCCTTGGTATCCGAAGCCGACCCAAGTGTCATCGTGTACGCGATGTTTCGTAAACCTCGCCGCGGTAGCCCGCGGATCATGTACCGTTGCCTGGCCTCAGGATGGAGCGAGTTCGAAACGAAAACAGTTGCCTGCAAAAATATTAAAGAAAAAATGTGCCTGGTGGTGTCAGAATCCAACAATTTTGAAACTAGAAAATAGTTTTCTGAAAAGATGTTGACAGAAAAAGTGCCTGGTGGTGTCAGAATCCAACAATTTTGAAACTAGAAAACAGTTGTCTGAAAAGATGTTGACAGAAAAAGTGCCTGGTGGTGTCAGAATCCAACAATTTTGGAACTAGAAAATAGTTTTCTGAAAAGATGTTGACAGCAAAAGTGCCTGGTGGTTTGTTCACATCGATGGTGCCTTCACGATTACAGGCTCACTCCGATGGACGTGGGCCTCTCGCATGCCAAAGCGAGTATAGTTGGCTCCGAGGCGTACCACGCGTTGAAAGGTTGGTATCGTGCTCAAATGAGCGCCCTATTGAACCAGTCCGTCTCTCGTCTATGTCAGAAACGACCGTCCAATGAAGCATTCTAAGACCCCCAGGAGTTTTCTCTGTAAAATCAGCACTCGGGAGCGGAATCCTTCGGTGCTGTATGCAGTCCTGACGTGCAGCGCCGCCGCCTGCGACAGATACTGCTGCTGCTGCTGCTGCTGCGCCAGTTTGCATATAAGCGCGAGGTATTCCACGGAAGGACTGCTTTTCGCTGTTCTTTACCTGTAGATTGTATCGCTGGTATGTGAAAGCGATGGTGCGGCTTCAAAAGCATCGGTGTGTCTACGGTTTTACGGGGGCAGGGGGTTCCACGCAGTCCAAGCGGCGCTCACAAACGGATCGGCGAGCGCTCTGGGTTCAGCAAGCTCGCGTTTGCTGTACAAAAAGAACGCCACTACAAAGCGGTGATCGTATTTCGAGAGAAAGAGGAAGCACCTGGATTCGATGGCGCGACTCGTAACAGTGCACAAGCGTATTTTGACAATGAAATGAACATCGTAGATGACAGCATCGACGATATTTCAACGCACCATGGGATTCAGTGTGCAATCGGCGTGCCAAGAGGAGCGCCCAACAAAAGCATGCATCCACGGAACGTTCGTCAATGGTTGCGAGCACGCGCATAGGCTGCTCATGTGCCCCGAAAGAAGGCACAGGGCTAGAACGTGCAACAGGTGCAGCGCGAATTTGCCGCTACCCCTCATTCGCAGGAAACGACAAGCGGTGTGTCGGTACCCTGTATCGCACAACGAATACACATTTCGGAAGCAGAACAGGCCAACATAGCGCCTCTGCTGATGCATCAACAGGATTTGGAGAAAGCAGCACGCTGGCCTTTGTCTCTGAGCCGGGGGCTCACATCCGTATACCCCACCTGTCGTGCATTCCGCATTAGACACGATCTTGATGCATAGGTGGTGCATCAGGTCTCTGCACCAGCTACTCTCGCAGCGGATGACTCCGCTTTTGCGGAAATTTCGTCAATGCGCTGGCGAACTTTGCGGAGCAATTCCTCTGCATCTCGAACGTGATACGATGTATCCGAGAGCGGCAGGTGTTTGGGAACAATGTTGCGATCAAAATAGAGCATACCATCTTCTATGCGACTCCGCGGAACGCACGAGAGCCAGACGATGGTGTCCGCACCCTGATCCGCCGTTCGAAGACTACCTCTGAGGCGAGCATAGAATCCTGGCATAGCCTCCTGGACAAGGGGCGTTTCTGCCCATCCTGGGTGGCAGGCAACAAAAAGTACTTTGTCCGGTGATACGGTGCGGGCGTACTGTTCCACAATCGCAACCTGCTGTCGTTTGTTCTTAGCGTACTGGCGAGTGGCATCGAAACGCGCCCGATCACGCCACTCCAGATCTTTCGTCTCCAATCGTTCGGTCAACATACCGGCGCTCGTTACGAAAATAACTCTATGGTCTCCGCTGTCGCTTTGGAGCATCGACGGAAGCAAGAGGTCTGTGAGAAGCACAGGTCCCATGACGTTCGTCGCAAAGTTCACTTCGACACCCTCGCTGGTCGCCTTCCACGGACTGGTCATCGCGCCTGCATTGTGCACGAGCACGTTCGGCGCTGGGAAACCGCGTTCCAAATAGTCTTGAACAAACCGTCTGATGCTGTGCGCCTCACTCACGTCCACGACGTGCAGATGAACGCGTTCCGCCGCTGACGTCGACACCGAAACCCCTGTAGCGGCACCAGTGCGCTCCGAGAGCTTCTGCACCAGCCGCATCTTGGCGGCTTCACCGCGCTCGCTGTTCCGGCAGAGCAGGTGCACTGTGGCTCCGCGTAGACCTAACGCCTCCGCAGCACAGTACCCGATACCGGAGTTCGCTCCAGTGATCAGCACGTGCTTGTCGTGCAGATCAACCGCCACATCCTCCGCTCGGAAGTATGCTCGCTGGTGCTTTTCGAAGCCACCGCGTGTATACGACCACGAGCCGTGTACCAGGAACTGAACCGCCTTTAGTGCGTACATGGCGTTGCGACGAAGGTTTGTGTTCAAAGCGACTCCAGCGAGGGTTGCTAGCGCTACCAGACGAGCACCCCGGGCAAGCACCATAAGCAGAGCGGGCAATACACACACTCCGTTCAGGGCTGCTGCGGAGGCGCCAGCGGTACTAGACACCGGCTGCCGCAGGGGCGCGCCCGGGCGAACAAGCCGGACACTGAACCTTGAAAAGGAGCGTGCAGCAGCGGTTGGCTGAGGACGCTCTTCTACAGACGCTTGCTGGATTGATTTGGGAACCGCTTGGTCACTTGCTTGCGCAGGAGGCGTTGTCGGTTCGTACTGTGGCAGCGTAGCGCGGTGTGGCACAGGACAACGACAACGACTTCGACGACGGAGTCGCGGCGAACACTTGCAGGACGCAGTGTGTGTCGTTGCCACGAGCGATTAGAGGCTTGCACGAGGCCAGCTGTTTTGCTGGACATAGATTGAACTAGACTGGGTCTGGTTTGTGCGTTGCCAAAGTTGCGTACACGTTGGCGACGTGCAGCGGCAGTGGTGCCGCAGACCTGGGCTGCCTGTGAGCTTTTGAGAGCACCACCACGCGCTACGCGTTTGACTCAGGGCAACGCTCTTGTCCGACATTGTCGAGCTAGACTGGAGGCTCGGAGAGAGACTAGAGGACGCCAGCGCGCGGTCGGCGCTCGACGCTGAGCTCTACTAGAGTACGATAGTGCAGAGCGCAATCGCAAGCACAGCCACCTGCTTTCTCTAGAACCGAGACATAGCAAGGAGAGGTGCAGCGAAACGAATACAAACGTCGAACACAGGGATCGGCGGACGCAACCTGGGAATTTTTCTGCGACAACTACCAGTCCAGAGCTTGAAATACTGGAGAGAAACTGCTGAGAGTTTTGAATACATCATCATGGCTGGAAAGAAAGCTGCAGCGCCTAAAGGCAAAGCTGCCGAAGAGAAGAAGAAGAAGATCGTAGAGGACAAGACTTTCGGAATGAAAAACAAGAACAAATCGAAAAAAGTGCAACGCTACGTCGAACAGGTCCAGAAGCAAGCGGAACAAATGGTTGGCGGCTCGCGAAAGGGCTCGCATCAGACCGAGCCTGCGCAGCGGCAGTCCCGGAAGGCAGCAGAGGCAGCCCGAGCGGCAGAACTGGCTCAGTACTTTCGGCCAGTTCCCGCGGGTCCAAAGGCGCAGCGTCAGAACGACAAGGTAGATCTCTACACGGATCTCCGGGAGCAGAAAGCAGCAACCTCGAACAGTCAACCAGCTCCGTCAGGAACAGAGATGGCCAGTTGGGATATGAAACAGCTGGAGGAGGTCATTCAACAGCGGCACGGATCACAGAATCAACGGAACGCTACGCAAATCGTCTGTCGATATTTTCTAGATGCGCTTGAGGCTGGTCGATACGGTTGGTTCTGGACGTGTCCAAATGGTGGCGACAAGTGCCCATATCGCCATGCACTGCCTCCTGGTTTCGTTCTGAAGCTGAAAAAGGCGAATGACGAGGGTGTGAATGATCAGACCGCGGCTTCTGAGGCTGCTGCCCTCGAGGACGAGATTGAGCGAGAGCGCGCACTCATCTCAACCTATACGCCGGTCACTTTGGAACGATTTCTCGAGTGGAAAGAGCGGAAGCGAAAGGAAAGAGAGGAGCGCGAGCAACGCAAACGGGATCAGGCGCTGAAACGCATGGGCACACAGGGCAATTCGAGTTACGTCAGGCACAAAGTGGCACTGGCGTATGGCCTTTCAGGCCGCGATCTTTTCGAATACCGGCCAGAGCTCTTCGTCGATGATGCAAATGCGGATGAGACCAAATACGAAGAACGCAACTATGAATCTAGCTCGGATTCTCTCTCCAATGCGAGCGACGACGAGGCGCTTCAGGAGACAACCGAGCGGCAAAGAGCAGAGCATACGGATCCCGCTTCCGAGCATCCCCATGATGCGCTCGCTCAACGCATGCAACAGACGCTGACGGTGTCGGAATCGCCACCGCGGGACGTTGTGGGAGACGCTTCGCTGTTTGGCGGATAGAGATTCCGTGCTTCAATATGCGGAAGCAGGTATCTCATCGTATGCGCTTTAGAATGCAGGGCATCGGTGGACGTTCACCTCAGAACGATGTATTCTGGATATTTGTGCCAGGGGCCCGTTTTTGTGACTTTTTCTTGTTCTCACAGGTATTCAAGAAAAGTAATGTGTCCTGTGAATTGGGGAAAGGTCGCGTAAAGACTGTATGGCGACACTGGTGGATTGCGAACAGGTACCTGACCCCTACCGGTCAGTTGTTCCACGATCAGCCGGTGCATGAATCACTCCTCGCGTTGTCCTTCTCATGAACGTGGTGCACCCAAAACGGAACTTGTAAGACTCCATCTTCACGACTCTGTTCTCATCAATCCATTTCACACCATAGGATCCCTACGAAATACTACCGAGAAAGCAGCAGGGTGCGAGGTTCATTTGAAGTTGATTTGAACGGTGATGAAGATACTCGGATGGACGCAGAAAAAAAGCACGCCTCGACACGGGTGCGTCGCGCGCGGAACTCGTCATCCTCGAGTCGAATGGAGTCGCGATGGATGATCAGAGGCGGGGCAGATGTTCATTTCATTCAATGGAACGTCATTGGCGACCAACGAGGGACCTGACTACGGGAACTCAAAGACGCGCAACTCGCTGTTTGTCAGTCAGAGACAAGCGAGCATGCCGACACTTTTAGCCTCAGCTGCGATGCATCCGGACGCTCGTCTATAAATCACGAAATGGGCATGATCGTTTAACAATCAATACCTCAGTCGAAGCAGTGTGTGGTTTCGCTTCCCAGATTTCTCTGTCCTCTTCTTGAGCAATGACGATTCGCAACGCTCAGAGGTGGTCGCGGAGGACCCAGCGGAGATTGGTAGCGAGCGGCTGTTCGGGCCAGCGAATGCTGTCTAGCTCAGTCCAGTCAAAGGCGTAGGCGCTGTCGTCAAAGCGCCTAGTGTCCAGCAGAGGCACGATTCGCATTCTGGGTATTGTTCAGTTCCTGGATAGCCTCGCGGTCGGAAGGCTCGGTCAGCGATTGCTCGTCCAGACGATAGTATAGACGGGGCGCTGGTTTGCTGGTAAGCGAGCTCGCCTCCGACCGTAGCATGTGACTCCTGAACGTGATGCCTTTCGGAGCTCGCCCTGCGGCAACGAAGGTCACCTGGTCGCCAAGCGCTGCTCATGGACATGCCTCTTAGGCTAGACAGCAACCAAAACCCAAGTCTGGGAATTTGCAGCGTGAGCGGACGCCACCAACGCAGTTGAGGAAGCGGGTACAGCTCTGCTACTGGGGTGCAGGGGAGAAAACTTCTCGGACCCTGGTCATGGACAAGGACTCTTCCGCATGTTTCAGCAACATGGCCTTCAACGGTTGCCTACCAGTTCATCTTGGCCGGCTTTGGGAGCATATCTATTTTTAGCATTCGACGGGTCCCGACACCGCACCGTCAGGCCGCAGGAAACGGCGTATTTCGGATCCACTGCTCCGAACACTGCAGAATACGCTGCATCGTTGTCTGAAAAAATTGGAACGAGTGCACGGGCATAGCACGGGCATCCACACAAAAGTTTGGGTCTCTTCCCAGTGCTATCAACATCAGGTGTTGAGGGCGTTATGGGCAACCGCACGCTTTCCCTCTCTCTCCGTCTCTCTCGCGCGCTCTCTCTCTCGCTCGCTCTGATCTCCGGCTTCAATGGCGCAGATGGCTCTATTCCATATCGAGTCGTTGTCAGCGGTCGAAGGACGTTGAGGGCAGCTCGTAACTGCCGATTTCGCCGCACCCAGCTGTTGTCGACGCATTCAAACTGCAGGCGGACGCTGCGGACCAGGAAGCTCATTCGTAAACAGCCTCGACACGCCTTTCGCACCGTAGACGCTTGGCTACGGTCACGTGTTCCCATGCGTTCACCGCACACCCGCATCCAACTCCTCGTCTGGCTCCTGCGTTGCCTCCGCCTCCTCCGCCTTCCAGCGTCATCCAGTGGTGCCTGAACGCATGCTTCATCGCTCGATACATGACGCTGACCAGTTACCGACGTCTACCACGAATGTCATGCTTCATTATCGCGCTCGATGGCATACCCGACGAATCACGAGCATCTTCGGGGTGATCCGCTCCGCTCGTTTCTTGTGAGATGCAAGCGCAAGCACGCGCTGTTGTATTCGATAGAGGATTTGCAAAGCGCGATCTTGTCAATGGTAAAACAAGTACAACAAGCGAAATCCAGGCTGGAAAAGGCGTCGAAAAACTTCCAATCAATCTATGCTCCATTCGTGCAAAGCGGTACCGCGCTCCCCAATGAAGTTGATCCCTGCATCGCCTCAGGTCCGGGTATAAGACCATTTTCCATGCTAACAGAGGAGATGGGAGCCTCTGGCACCATATCCGCTCAAAAGCGTGCTGCTGCTGCTGCTGCTGTAGAATGTTGTCTCGTCCATGCTCATAGAGAAAGACGATTTTCTGTATCGAAAGGAATCGATCATTTGACGCGCAAACTACACTGATTTTTCCGCATGAGCTCGTGAAAAAAGCCGTCAATGGATGAGGTCGAGCCCTTTTTCTCCGAAATCATAATACACAAAATGCTGCGCACACACGAGTTGCAACAGAAACATCCAATGTTAAGCAATATGTAGTTCGAGCATGCTACACGTAAGAAAAGGAGAAACGCGGATACTCGTACGTATCCATTGCATGATGATATCCACTACTGAACGAACCCTCGTTTTAGAGCGTCGCCAGCCATCCTGACTCAGATGACGTTACAAAAAATCCTGCAGCAAAGCGTCCGCGGCGCGACTCCGAACAGGCTCCTGAGAATCCTAAAACTGCACATGAACACGTAAGCCCTTTTTCCTGCAGTTCGAATGTCGGCGTTGTACATCTTATAATGGTTCGAAAAATCGAAAGGCAGGCAGAAGCCAGCAATTCTGTGCTCTATTTTTATTTGGCGCGGGTTTCGAGCGCATGGCAACCAGCGACGCATGACGTCTGCCGCGGGATCGAGGACCCTATCCGAAGAACCCCAGTTGCGCAGATCTAGTGGGCAGTTAGGAGCAAACGACCGCCGTTCCCTTCTAGATTCCTCCATTCTTTCAAAGCTGTCCAGACGAGCCTAGCCGATGCCAAGAGAGGCTTGAGCGATCCACAACAACCATGCGGATACCGCGGACGCCTTGCGAGGCCGTGACGGTGCCGCTACGCCTCAGCGGACTTCGACTAGAGACGAGGTTCGTTCAGCAGGGAGATTCGGAGCTCGTCGTCGGCTTCGGACGCCAAACGGCATTACTGACAGCTTCGCTGCATGCAGCAGCGCGGACGGCCACACGAGAGGAACGCAGTGACCACAGCGAAACGGAGGCGCTGAGCACAGTCCGCCCCCGTTCACAGTCGCAGGAACATGTGTACAACGCTGTGGAGCGGCGCGAGCGACGCAGCGGCACGCACCACTGCGCAAGTACGCTGACCACTGTACAGACTGATGGGTACACTTCACAAAAACCCTCTGCATCGAACGTAGCGTCGTCCAAGTCTCGAAAATACTACCAAATACCGCCTCTATCCGATGGAAAACCAGGAGTGGTGTTGTTGGTACCCAGAGGACGCTGGAGCGGAGCATGCCACGCTTCCTCGGGTAGCGGGAGCCCCGTGTCACGCCCCTAGCATATGCAATATCCATGCACGGATGCATGAATGCTTGGATGCTTGGATGCACGGATGCTTGGATGCTTGGATGCACGGATGCACGGATGCTTGGATGCACGGATGCACGGATGCTTGCATGCACGGATGCACGGATGCTTGGATGCACGGATGCTTGGATGCACGGATGCTTGGATGCACGGATGCTTGGATGCACGGATGCATCACCGATCATCAAAAAAAACCACCACAGCACCAGAAGCTAAGGCATCGATGAAATCGGACACGCTGGCACTGGACCTGCGCGCCATCGGAGCGCGCTGCTGTCCGTGGGCGCCACCGGCGCGATGCGCGCGTGCACGGATCGCAGTGTGCCTTCGAAAGCGTTCGATGCAGGGCAGCGATCGCGCTGGTGTCCGCTTTAATGCTGTGTCCAGAATGTCCGAAACGGACGGTACGCCACCGTTCCCGGTGCTGCACGAAACGTTGACAACGAGGCTTGGCGCTCTGGGTACGCGTTGCTCGGGCGAACGCGACAGGCTTCATGGAGCGCCTAATACCTATCGTAAACAAACTTCAAGACCTCTTCGCCGAGACTGGGTTAGACAGCCCAATCGACCTGCCACAGATTATGGTGGTGGGCGCCCAGTCCTCGGGAAAGTCGAGCGTATTGGAGAACGTTGTAGGAGAGTCCATTTTTCCGCGTGGTACGGGTATTGTAACGCGCCGCCCCATCGTTGTTCAGCTTTACTGCACAGCGAGGGAGCGGTTGAATCAGTCGGGAGCCCCGGATAACATGTTTAACGAGGACGGAAGCTATGTGCTGTCGGATGGAGCGCCAACGGACCCCCGGTCGATTCCGCCGGGCGCGGAGAACCAGGCATATGCAGAGTTTCTGCACAAGCCCGGTGTGCGCTTCTACAACTTTGACGACGTGCGCGCAGAAATAGAACGAGAGACAGATCGCGTTACTGGAAAAAACAAGGGAATAAGCCCGAAAGCGATCAACCTGCGGGTGTACTCACCGCACGTGGTGAACCTCACCGTCGTCGACCTGCCCGGACTCACCAAGGTCCCGGTCGGAGACCAGCCGTCGGATATCGAGCGTCTCATTCGCGCTATGGTTTTGTCGTACATAGAGCGTCCCAACGCGATTATATTGGCTGTGCACCCGGCTACAATGGATCTCGCTACGAGCGATGCGTTGCAGATAGCGCGCCAGGCGGACCCAGAGGGGCGACGCACGCTGGGTGTCATCACCAAGCTCGACCTGATGGACAAAGGAACGGATGCCATGGAGATGCTGACCGGGAAGGTTATCCCACTGAAACTGGGTTACATTGGGGTAATCTGTCGTGGGCCCGCAGACCTGCGAGCTGGTAAATCCATTCAACAGGCGCGAGAGGATGAAATCCGTTTCTTCCGCTCCCATCCGGTGTACAGACGTCTGCTGCCACAGCTGGGAACGAATACGTTAGCACGAACACTGTCAACGCTTCTTATGAAGCACATTCGTGACACGCTGCCGAGCATACGCCAGAAAATGTCGCAGCAGCTAGCAGAGTGGCGCAAGGAATTGCAGACGCTGGGACCTGCGTTTGAGGGCGCTGACGATCTCGGTGGTGCCCTCCTCAATGTTATCAATAGATACTCGTCGGAGTTTGCAAAATCGCTGGAGGGCAACTCACAGCAGACGGTGAATACCCAGGAGCTTTACGGCGGTGCGCGCATCAATTACATCTTCAACGACATTTACGCGAAGGAGCTGCAGTCGATGAATGCGTTCGAAGGCCTCACTCGTGAGGATATCCGCACAGCAATCCGCAACGCGACAGGTCATCGCAGCCCGCTTTTCGTACCAGAGCTCGCTTTTGAGCTGCTCGTCAAGAAACAAATTACCCACTTTGTTCCGCCGGCCTACTCCTGCGTTGACTTGGTCTACGACGAACTCGTGCGTCTCGCGCTGAACTGTGAAACAGAGTTGCTGCAACGCTATGAGAATCTGCGCTCCGAAATCTTGGCTTGCGCGCAAAACCTGTTACGCGAGTTGAAACAACCGTGTCTGGAGATGGTTCAAAACCTCATCGCCATGGAGACATCCTACATTTCCGTGAATCACAAGGATTTCATCGGCGGCAACAAAGCAATGAGTCAGCTTGTGCGCGCTCGCATGGAAGAGGAAGAGCGCCGAACTAGATCCGCGAAAGCTGCGAACAGTACGGAGAACGCTGCGAATAGTGCACCGAAAGAGAGCAACGCAAACGACAATCGCATTCTTCAACCTCGCCGGCGGAACCAGGACGAAAATGCGAAGAAGAACGACGATGCCCGTCGCAAGGATGACAAGTCGCCGAACAAGACCGATGCGTCGAACGCCGAGAAGGACGCGCGCTCTGACCGGAACCCGCGCGGTGACCCAACGATGGACAACTTCTTCAATGAGGCGGACGAGGACGAGGAAGACGGCAACGAACGCCGGAACCGAGGCTTACACACGCTCCCGTCGGTGCCGGAACACCTCAAAGCAGGCGAAGTATCGAGCGACCGCGATCGGGATGATATCGAGCTCATCCAGACGCTTCTTGCGAGTTACTTCGATGTTGTGCGGGTCAATATGATGGATATGGTACCAAAGGCAATCATGAGCTTCCTGGTGCTCCGCGCCCGCGACCGGATGCAGTCGCGTCTGGTCGCTGATCTCTACAAACCCGAACGTATGAGCGAACTGCTCAACGAGTCAAGCGACGTAGCGGAGCGACGTGCAACCGCAAAACGAATGGTGGACCTTCTCCAGCGCGGTATGGCGGTGATTAACGAGGTTCGAGACGTTCACGTCAAAGAGGAGATTTAGTGCGCGTTCGTCACATATTCGAACGATTGTAAACCAGTTTTGCCTCAGGCATCCGGGAGCAGGATCTCAGCACAGCGTTCTGGACGATGCTGGTCGCGTTTTGCGAAAAGCGTATCCGCTGCAGCGAACGACTGCGAACGGCTCATGGATGCGTACGGTCATGCACGGGGGGCGCCCACAAGGACACCCGCTCAGTGGTTTCGGGAAGGTGTTCTTGTTTTTTTCGTCTCCGAGTTTTGCGTTCGCACCGGGGCTGTCGACGCCACTGGGAGCGTCCACGGCAGACTCGGCGCACGATGGAACATGAGAAACGCCCAGTATCTCCGAAGGGACCAGGGTTGATGGAATTCGGCAGTATGCCATGGAATGATGGACGCTTTCTCGGTCGCTTATAGCAAGCGTGCTACCCTCTTTCGTATATAGATTCGGTGGATCGAAAAGGCAGCTGCTCCTTGCACGCGTTCTACGATGACCGCGACGCTGGCAGGGCAGGTAACGCTCCCCGTATGCGTTCTAGCGGGTTGGCGTCGAGTGCACAGCGGCCCAGCGCTCGCCATCGTTATCCGAACGATATAGACGGGGTTCCAGACCGTACCCAGCGCTGAAGCAGATAGATGTGCGCCCCAGATATCGCCGCATCTCTGCAGCAACACCGACAAGCACCGCGTTGGCATGAGCGCTGGCCACCATCGGTAGTTGAGCACGCCCGGCAATGCCGTGCACGCTGCTCCGGGCCGGAGCAAACCACGTGTTGTGTTTCGGACGCAAGACTCCTGGTCGATTGCTGCAAGTACGCTGATTCGATGCGTGTTTGCATGAGTTCAGTCCAGCGATATGGACAGGGGCGAGCTGCTGTGCCTTGTGCTGAATGCGGAGCATGCCCATCGCCTGGAACGGTGAATGTCGTTGCCGGTATGGATACCAGCGAGCTACCGTAACTGAGGATACCGGGAGCTCAGATCCATATAAGCCAAATCAGGTACATAGTGGTGTTGGTGGATGATATCAGCGGTAGCAGCGTCTTCTTAGAAAACAGGTATCTGCTGAAACAACAAGCGTTCTCTTGAACACGGCCGCACCGCCTGACGAGCGCTTGTCTCATTGCCTCAATACACGTGTTCGCGTAAAATGCAGCATGATGACTGACAATGGCGTATATGCTCAAAATTCGGCAGCTTTTCGAACGATTATGAGTACCATCATTGGTGGGCGTTATCGGCAACCGCACGCTTTCCCTCTCTCTCCGTCTCTCTCGCGCGCTCTCTCTCTCGCTCGCTCTGATCTCCGGCTTCAATGGCGCAGATGGCTCTATTCCATATCGAGTCGTTGTCAGCGGTC
>Ga0078972_1003351_pt1 | contig 48381 bp, 45 predicted proteins | sample YelNatPaOPGAMG01_FD_67568 | JGI IMG/M metagenome (GOLD analysis project Ga0078972, IMG submission 67568) | Hot spring thermophilic microbial communities from Obsidian Pool, Yellowstone National Park, USA - OP-RAMG-01 (SPADES assembly) (version 2) | ecosystem: Environmental > Aquatic > Thermal... | reverse complement strand
GCAGGAAGCCGGGCACCTTCGGAAAGGTTGGCTGTTTCTCCTTCTTTGCCAACAAGAATATGACATCTGGCGAGGGGGGAGCGCTCGTTACATTTGACAAGCAGCTTGCCGAAAGGGCGAGGCGCATGGCCTCCCACGGAAGGACAGCCGCGGCCTGGGACAGGTTCAGGGATTCCGCTCTCAAGACATACGACATAACCGAAATGGGCTATAACTACAAGGCAACGGACATGCAAGCCGCGCTCGCCCGCGTCCAGCTCAGGAAACTTCCTGAGGCCAACCGAAAACGCGTTGAGCTTGTGAGGCTTTACCGAGAGCTCCTTTCGGATATCCCCGGCCTCGTAATACCCTTTGATGACTACGAGAGCTCCGCCAACTACATATTTCCGATCGTGCTTCCGGAGGAGGTGGACAGGCTCTCGGTCATGAAGAGCCTCGCCGATGCCGGGATCCAAACCTCAGTTCATTATCCGGCTGTTCACACATTTACCTATTACAGAAAGCTTTTCCCGGAGCTCAGACTGCCGGTCGCGGAGGAGCTCGCCAGCCGCGAGCTCAGCCTTCCCCTTTACCCGCACATGGGTGAGGATAAGGTTAGGTTCGTGGCGGAGAAGCTATCGGAGATTCTCCGCACCCAAGGCCGCAATTGAAGATGACAGGGTTTCAACCCTACGCCAACTCGTCAAAGCCTTACACGAGGTGGTGGTGGTTCTCCGGGCGGATAAACGAGGATGACATAAGGGCTCAGCTCATAGGGCTACATACTGGATCACCTTTCCTCGCGGGCGCTTGAAAGATACTCCGATGGTTTTGGCGACGCCTTCAGGAGCAGATACGGGTATTCGGTTGAGCCGTTCATGGAGACCCTTGATTCTCATCCGGATATCAGGTATGACTACAGGATGCTCGTAGCGGATTATGTCTTGAACGAGTTCTATCGCCCGTTCACGCGGATATGCGGCGGGCTCGGTGCTTTTTCCAGGGTCCAGTGCCACGGCTCTCCGACCGACCTTATAGCGGCCTATGGCTCTGTTGATGTGCCCGAATCAGAGGCCATCCTTCATGAAGAGGGGCAGGACTTATGCAGATGTTGCGGTATACATGCCCATAGAGGACTGCTTCATGGCAGGTGAACTGCCCCCTGAGGAGCGACTCGCGCCGGACGCCAGGTATTTCTGGGAAATGCGCCACCTCAGGCCCCCGAAAGCCCTTGCCGGGCGCCACCCCTTGTGGGTATCGTTTAATTCCCTGGCGAACGCTAGGTTTGAGGATGGGTTCCTCCACTGCGGCGATGCGCTCTTCAGGTTTCTGTACCTGGATGTCTCCTGGCTTGACCCACGGGGCCTCAGGGAACTCCTTCGTCTCGCTGGCGAGGGGCTTCCGATCCTCGTTCTCAGGAGGGGCGCGAGGCCTTCCAGCCCATACGAGAGAGACCTCAACAGGCTACTTTCTATGGAAAGCGTTTTCTCCGACCCTTCTGCCATCCGGACCCCTCCCCTGATTGAGGGCCAGGACATTCCCGATTACTGGTGCAGGGTTGACGGCGATGAGGCCTTTATTTTTATAGCTCATCCCGCATCATCGGGGCTCAGGTATCCCATGAGATACGGCCAGTCAGCGGATGCCATTGCGGCCCGGAAAAAGATCAGGCTGAATTTCGGAGGATTTTCCGGAGAGATATCGCTGGACTTCGGGCCCCACCAATCGCTGTTGGTTCGCGCCTCGCGCGCCGGGGTGGATTTCATTGATATTGAGTATTTCCCGCCCGAACCATTCTCCTTGCGAGCCTGAGCCCTCCCGCGCGGCCCTTGCCCTATCGCGAGTGCGCGACAACACACGCGGACATTATAATTTCAAGTATGAGAAAGATAGCATTTTTTATTTTTCTTGCCGTTTTCGCCGGTTGCAGAAAACCCCAGGCCCCTCCGCCTGCTCCGAGCAAGGAGGAGCTCTCAGGTGGACTTGACCTCTGGATGAGCACATACCTCAAGGAAACCAAGATAGGCCACAATCACCTGCAGGTCATCCCCACGAGCTCGGGGTTCCGCGTTCAGGAGGACGGCTACATGAGCCTCGCTATGATGGGGGTACCGAAGGAGATAACTTCTCAGCTTACAGCGGAGTGCGATTCGGCATTCAGGATGAAGAGGATGACCTTTGCTATGAAGACCGGAGACCAGCACATGATCGTTGAGGGAACAGTATCAGGGGATAGGCTTTTTCTTTCGGTTGATGACGGATCGGGCAAGATGATCCAGAGGGAGGTAGTCTGGAGGGAAAACACCTTCCTCCCGCAGACCTGGGCAAGCGCGCTCGCATACGGCAAGGCTCCGATGGGGCTCATTTGGCTCTACGATCCCTCCACATTCAGCCTGGATAGCGCCAGGGTTGAATACAAGGGGGATACGACCGTGGATTATATGGGCCAGAGCGTAAAGGCCTCCAAATACACCTCTGTTTTCATGGGAGCGATAACGGGCTTTTACTTATACCGGGGTAGGATAATCCGTGAGACATACCCGATGGACCTTTCCTTCGTGGAGGAGGGCAGGGAAAAGGCCCTCGCGGAGGAATCAGGCCCGCCGCTTGACCTTCTCCGAACATTTTCCATCCAACCGGAGGGCAAGCCTGTTTCACGAAAGGCAAAGCTGATAAAATATAGGCTACGGAACCTTGAGGGTAATCTTGACCTGGAATTGCTTGGGGTTCAGGACCTCCTTGAGAGGGGAAACGGGTTCGTGATAGTGGAGGTCAGCTCGGTTGATCCGAGAACACAGGCCAAAAAGCTTAGTCAGGGCCTTCCGGATAGCCTGAGGAGGCTTTACACCGCGCCCACATCCTTCATGCAGGCGGATGACCCACGGATAAAACAGATTGCGGACAGCATTACCCGTGGAATTACCGGAGAGGCGGATAAGGCGGAGGCCATTCTCCGGTGGGTCTTCAGCTACTTGGACAAGCGCGCCACCGTGACCGTCCCTTCGGCCCGCGAGGTCCTTGACATGCGCTACGGCGATTGCAACGAGCACTCCATCCTCTACGGAGCGCTGGCCCGAGCCGCGGGGATACCAACCGTTGTGCTCGCTGGCCTTGTATGGCAAGAGGGCAGGTTCTACTACCACGCCTGGAACGCGAGCTATGTTGACGGGATGTGGGTTGGGGTTGATCCAATTGCCGGAGAGTTCCCCGCTTCATGCGGCCACATAATTCTAAAGATAGGCGAGATAGAGCGCCAATCGGAGATAATCCCCGTTGTTGGAAAACTCAGGATTGAGGTTCTGGAGGTAAAGTAGGGGCAGGCCTGCCAAAAAGGTTTGCCCTACAAAACCCGTGCTTGTCCCGGCCCCGCCCTCCCTTTTATACTCTCGTTACCATGAAAAAGATACTTCCTGCGGTTATCCTGGGCGTGGCTCTCCTGGCTTGTCAGATGCTGGGCGGCAAAAAGGGCAAGGACTTTGCCGGGAAATGGGACACAAACTGGGGTACTGTTGAGCTGAGCCAAAACGGCAACAAGGTTGATGGGACATACGAATACAGGGGAACCAACGGGATACTTACGGGCGAGATCCAGAACGACACCCTCTACTTCACATGGACGGAGATGAGGTCCGGCCAGACGGCTGAGGGCATAGGCTACTTTGTCCTTAAGTCCGACGGCTCGCGGATAGAGGGCAAGTGGGGCCAGGCAAACGAGCGCGGGAACTGGAACATGGGCGATTGGAAAGGGAGGAGGATAGAATAGGGTGTTTTTAGCGCCGCCTCACCGGGTCCCAGTGGCCAGGTATGAGAAGGTGCGGGGAATACTCTGAAATAATCGTCCCCAAATCCCCTTCTCCCGCGTCCCCTGTTATCAGAACCCTGCCTTCCTCGGTCTCAACAAGGACCGCTATTGAGCCCGGAGTGTGGCCGGGCGCGTGCAGAAGCTTTACCCCGTCCAAAACCTCCATTTCCTCTCCCCTCATCAGGCTGACGGCCATACCCTCGGAAACATAGTCAACCCAAGCGCGCGGGTGGCAAGAATACTCTGCCTCGTGGAATATGAGTTTCTTTCCTTTAAAAATGGCGTTTCCGCCGGCGTGATCCGTGTGGAGGTGCGTGTTTATGACCGTGTTAATATCCCTCGTGGAAAGTCCCCGCCAGCCGAGGGCTATTGCCGGTAGCCTTCCCAAATAAAAAGGCCCCGGATCAACGATTATTCTTTGCTCACCAGATATCAGAACCATATTCGGAACAAGGATCACCCCTGCGCCAGCGGGAAGTTCCTGGCCGGGCGCCCACTCCCACCGAACCCATCCCTCCCTGGTTAATCTTGCCGAAAACTCCCTGTGAGGGACGAGTATCTCAACCGTTGGCTTTGAAGGCTTCATTTTACAATATCTGAGACCAACTCCTGAAAGCCAAACATGATACCCAGGTCATTCCAAGATAATCAAATCCTTCGCGTCCATGCCGGCCCATTCCAAAAGCTTTCTGGCCATGGCTACCGTTCTCTCAGCTGAGTAGTTCAGCTCTATGTAGAGACCATTAGAAAGCCGCTCCTGCGAAATAAAATGTCTGCCTGTGGGGTGTATGGGTTCGGTGTTCACAAGATAGCGCTTATTTCCAGCACTTATGGGCACATCCTCAGGGTTCAATTTCCCCTGCTTTATAAGCCACTCAGCAGTTCTCAAGAGAACCTCTTTCCAGAGGTTAACGGAGAGCTCTTCTTCCAATATTCTGAACCGTATTCTACCTGTAACGGGGGCTGGCTTGTTAGCCCCATCGGTCTTTTCCCATTCTTCAAGGACCTTGATGTTCCTGAGGATTATCTCCACAAGCATATCCCCGTTCACGAGGGTTAAATCCGCTTTTTTGGCCGCATCCTCGGCATCTCTTGTGAAATCTCCAGTAGTCATGAATATACCTTTCTTTATCCTAGCATTCTGAAGTGCGCCTATAAACTCCCTTATGTGCCTCGGTGTTATCTTTCTCTCGCGGTAATGTTTGCATTGGATAGCTATCTCTTCTTCTACAAGCTCAGCAAGAGGAAACTTGGCTCTTATGTCTATACCCTCATCCCCCCTGCCCCCGACTTTGCTCACATCCCTGTATCCGAGCTCGCGGAGAAGGTGTGCCACGAACCTCTCAAATTCGTCAGGGTTCATCGCCTCCAGGCTTTGCCGAAGCACTTCCGCGATCTTTGAATAAAGGTTCTCCTCTGTCACCGGCAAATTGTAACACAAGAGCACGGAGCCTGACAACGAAAGCACCCTTAACCCCAGTTAAACCATCATAAATCACAGGCTATCAAAAGTTCTCGCGGATGTGCCAATAAACATAGGGCTTAGCGGGGCAAAATCGGGAAATTCTTGATAACCTAAATTATGGCCAGACCAGGGAATCACCTCCGGGGCTTTTTGCGTTCATTTCTTCTCAAGCCCTTCCCTGAGCTTCATAACCTCTTCCCAGACCCCTAAGCCGAGAACCTCCTCCGGGGTCCTTGAGCGCTCCCAGACATAGTTGAATGTGTCCGAGAGCGCCACCGCGATGTCCTCGTGGTCTATGAAGAAATATGTGTATGAAGAGCGCATGGGGTCCTGGAGGGCGAAAAACACAAGCTTGTTATCAAATATAGCGGCTTTCAGGGGAACGCGATCCGTGAACCTAACCTCCTCGCCAGCGGCCATCCCGAGCTTTATGAAGAAGGCAAAGGTTTCGTCAACTGTAGAGAGCTCGTATATTCCCCTGTATTGCACGCCCCTTTTGCTCGCCGCAAGCTGGGTCTCAACATTCTCGTCCGGGGGAACCGTGTATGGCGGCCTCATGAATGCCCAAACCCTCTCCTTTGCCTTGTTCTGCGCTTCCGCGAATATCAGGCCGACATATGAAGGGTCTTTCGCTATCTTTATGTAATCAAGGAAGTCATCGTCCTGGGCCGCGGGGTTGTAAAGATAGGAGAGCTCGCGGGAGAGGGATTCCGCGATCCTTTCCCTCTCCTTGAGCAGATTTTCCATCCTATTCCTTTCTTTTTGCAAGAAGCTCTCCATTCCCGTCTGAGGGGCGGCCGGGCCAAACCTCTTCACCTTTCCCGGCACGATGTAGACCAGGCCTTTTTCCACAAGGCGTTCCAGTATGTCGTAGACCCTCTGTATAGGTATCCGGGCCAGCTTGGAGGCCTGGGGCGCTGTCATTACCCCGCCCTCAACCAGCGCTAGATAGACCTTGGACTCGTATTCGTTCAACCCCAGCCCCTCCAGATCCTTTATCAGCTTATCCTTATCCTTAACCACACCAAATTATAAGCGCGAAGAGGGACCCGGATCAAATTGCGCGGGATGGCGATCCGGAGTTAAAATATCCGAAAGGAGGTTTTTGTGCTTCTGCTACTTTTCCTATCTCAGTTCCCGAACATCAAGGTCAACCAGGGCCCCGGCTACTACGGAACCCTGGGGACGGGTCCGACCTTCGGCTCAGGGGGACGCACATCATTCGCGCGGCCGGGCTTGGGTTATTACCTGGTCTGGATGGAGAACCTCTCCGGAGAGGACTCGGACATAATGTTCTCGGCGAGCACTGACGGAGGAAACACATGGTCATCCCCGGTCCGAGTTGACGACGCTGGGCCATCGGATACCTCAAATCAGCAATACCCCTCCATATATGTCCAGGAGAACGGCGTCATATATGTTGCTTACAGGGACTGGGGAACCGGATACGCCTCCGTCAAGGTTGCAAGGAGCACCGACCGCGGCGCGACATGGGCCGTTCATCCGGTTGATGCGGTCTCCTCAAACCACAACATGCCATCGGTCTGGGCGAGGAACGACACGGTTTTTCTAGCGTGGCAGGACGACAGGTTCGGGGACTTTGACATCCTCTACTCCATGAGCACTGACGGCGGCGCTAGCTGGGGCGCGCCGGTCCGGGTCAACGATGTCACGAGCGGCCTCCAGCGCGAGCCCTCGTTGGGGGTGCACGGGAACATGGTTTTCGTGGCGTGGTCAGATTTCAGGAACTCGGCGACAACAGCTTGGGACATATATTTTTCAAGGAGCACTGACCTGGGCGCGACCTGGGAAACAAACCGCAAGCTGAACGACGACGCCACCGGGGAGTGGCAGGTCCAGCCATCGCTTGATGTGAGGGAGGGATTTGGGCCCAACGATGGGGTATATGTGGCCTGGGTTGACGGGAGGGACCTTACGCCCTGGCATGTCTATATCACGAGGAGCACGGATTGGGGTCTGACATGGGCTACGAATGTAAAGGTTGATGACCTCACAAACCAGCAGATAGGCGGCGCCACAAAACCCTCCATCTGGGTCAATGACTGGGTAACCCATGTTGTCTGGCACGATGAGCGCGAGGGGAACTATCACATCTACTATGACTTTGATTGCTTTGGCGGGCTTTCGTTCGGGCATGATGAGCAGGTGGACGAGAATGCCGGGGACAGCAAGGTTTCGCCGAGCGTGGCCGGACTGAATGGTTGGGCTATGGTGGGCTGGAGCGACAACAGGAGAACGGGGAGCCTGGTCTACGATGTCTACGCTGGCTCGGCTTATTTCTGCGACGAGGTGAAGGAATCCTCTGCCGGGGAAGCCGGTCCCCTACTCAGGTGGGACATGAGGGCCTGTGCGAAGATAACCTGGCCGGGCAAGGTCTTTGAGGCCGGGGTATATGACCCCGCTGGCAGGTGTCTTGCGAGGGGAAGGTTCTCCGAAAGCGCCTCGTTTGATCTCCGGGGTGAAGGGCCTGGCGTTTATCTCCTCAGGGCCGGGAAAAGGACTTTCAAGCTGGTGAAGGCGTTCTGAGAGGGGTGAGGAAGATTGCCCGACAGAACCTTGATCGGCTTATCTTGCTGCGATCCTGGCTCTCTGTCTTCCCGCAATCACAAAATAAACCCCCGGCCTCAGTGGTCCTATCAGGGTTTTTCCGTTTATTTCTTTGCTCAGGATGAGACGGCCTGCGGGGTCGTAGATTTTGGCGGGGCCTGAGTAGCCGGAGATGTAGAAGCCTCCGGGCGCGGGAACCAGGGTCAGCTTTCCGCCAGGTCTAGCCGGCCCCTCCTTTACATCCAAGGGCGTGAGGATGAGCTCCATGACACAGTTGTAGCTGATGAAGTAAGAGGCGCACATACTTCCCCAATTTACACCATCAAGCGAAACCAGAAAGCCATAATAAGGAATCCACCCATTTTATTCCTTCTTGAAAGAGATAAGGAGCCGGGCTCTTATGACCCTGATTGGAACCCGGCCCCTCGTTTTCATCTCGTTCACCTCATGATGATCTTCTCGGTCTTGGCCTTTGTTTTGGTTTCCATTCTCAGGAAGTAGGTTCCGGCCTGGAAGGAGCTGGTTGGGATAGAAAGGTTGTAGGAGCCAGCGGATTTCTCCTCGGAGAAGACGGTTTGGTTTGCTTTGGCTTTCTTCGCCATTTCTACGGCCCCCTATGTTTTTGGTTTCCTGGTGCCGAGGAAAGTATAAAGTTCCTTGTCAAGCGCGCGCAGGCGCTCGTGAATGAATCGGCTGGCAGGCTCATCTTATAATTTCAAACCCTCTGATGCCAAAGCGCCTTGAGTATACCCTTTCCTCGCCGATAGACCCTGTCGTAGGCGGCTCAGCCGCGGCGGAGCTCTCAAAAACCCCTGGGATAAAAGAGGTCGTGATAGAACACGGCAGGAGGCTCATCGCGCTGGCCGAAGACGAGTTCCCCCCGGAGAGCTTGGTGAATGCAATGGAGGGGCTCGGCCTTTACCCGCAGTATCAAAGGGGGGCTTTCTTCGTTTACCCGGTCCCTTCCTGCCTCATGGGAGCCTGGCTCAGGCGGACATTCCTGAGGTTCAGGGGCGTGAAGGATGTCAAATTCAACCCTGTATCCAGGCTACTCTTCTTCAAGTATGACAGGAATCTCTTTGACCCGAAGGTGATCAAGGAAACCCTTGTTAACAAAGGGTTTTCTGCCACAGAGACCACTGCCCTTGGTTTCCTGAAGGCCCAGGAGAGCAAGAGGAAATTCTCCCTTCTGAGGAGGCTTCTGGTTGCCCTGGTCCTGGCCGTGGGGGTAGCCGCGGCTGAGCACCTTTCAAGGTTTCGCCTCGCCGGGATACTCGCCGCCATCTGCGTTTTTTGGCCAGGATTCCCACTTATCCGTCGCGCCTTTTATTTTCTGTTCAAGGGATTTCTGGATTTTGCCCTGCCGGGCGTCCTGGCCGCATTATTTTTCCTCGGATACGGGATATGGGCGCTTTTTGCAGGCCCGAACCCGCTTTTCCTGCCCGCCGGACTCACAGTTGTTCTTCTCTATGCGTGGGAGATATGTGAGAACTGGCTCGCTCGCAGGGCCTCTTCCCAATTAACCGACCTCCTCGCAAGGTTCACCCCGTGGGCGAGGGTCCAAAGGGGCGGCAGGATTGTGGAGGTGCCCGTTGACGAAGTTGAGAGAGGAGAAACCCTCATTGTTGAGGGCGGTGAGAGGGTGGCCTTGGATGGGGTTGTGCTTGAGGGTAGGGGGAGGACGAAGGAGGGCGCTCTCGCTGTGGGGAGCAGGGTCTACGCTTCAGACATGCTTGAGTCAGGCCGAATCATAATCAGGGCCACGGAGAGCTTCGCGGACTCTTACCGCGTAAAGCTCCTTGCCATAGCCGAGGAGGCCTTTTCTGCTGGAAGCGCTTCAAAGGCCTACATCTTTCTAATCATCCTCTCTTACATCCTGCTCGCGCTGAGCATCCCCGCGGCGTGGTTTTGGGGGCCGGATGCCCTTCTTCTCCTCGCTTTGCCCCTTCCTCGTGCCTTATCCCTGGCAACGGAATGGCACAGGGTCGCCGGCGTTAAAAAAGGCCTTTCGGAAGGCATTGTATTCAAGAAAGCCGAGCACCTTCACAGGCTCGGCAGGGCCAACACACTTCTCATCCCGCTGGGATCAGCCCTTGGGGATTATCGCTTTTGCGGCACAGAGGGCCCTCCGGAACTCCTTTCTGTGGCTTCATCCCTTGAGGACGGCTTGATCTCAAAGCTTTCCAGAGCGTTGGGGCCAGGCCAGTTTTCGGCGACCGAGAGGCATCACTACAGAGGCATGGGGGTTACCGGCATAGTCGGTGGCGTTTTCTGGCGTTTCGGGAACCTGAGGTTCGTGAAATCCCACCAGCATATTTCAGGGGAAAGCGAGGGGCTTTTCCCGGTTTTCATGGAGTCGGACGAGCCGGAGGGCGCGCTGGTCTTCAACCGCGAGCCGAGGCCGGGCATCAACGAGCTCCTGAGGGCTTGGAAGCGTAAAGTAATGGTAAGCTCCGCTCCCAGGGCAACCGTATCGTTTTGGGCGAAAAGGTGGGGTATCCAGGAGATATACCCTGAGAGCGTTCCGGAAGGAAAGAGGCAGGTTCTTTTGGGCCTCGTGAGCCAGGGAAGGAGGGTCCTCTATTTTGATGATGTTCCGCACAGGCACGACATGCTCAGGGAAGCTTATTGGGGGGTAGCGGTAGCTGATGAATTCATTGACGCTGAGGCCGGGACAACGCTCATAACGGGCGGCGACCTTTCCAGGATACCTCTGGCGAGAGCGATAGCTCGAAGGTCAAACTCCGCGAAGTGGGCAGGGGTCATCCTGACCCTTCTCTTGGCATGCGGAATTGCCTACGGATGGTGGACGGGTTTTCTCCCCCCGGGCGGGCTTTTGATCCTCGGGTATCTCCTGATGTTTTTGTTCGCTCTTGTCTAAGCCGGCCGCGCTACTGGAAACCGCCAACCCCTAGCCGATATAATTTTCACCTATGAAGCTTATTGAATATCAGGCGAAAGAGGTTTTTGCGAGATACGGCTTGCCCATCCAAAAGGGCTTCGTAGCAAGGACGCAGGATGAGGTCAAGAATGGGCTTTCCGCCCTCTCGTTTCCGGTGGTAATAAAGGCCCAGGTCCCTGTTGGCGGAAGGGGAAAGGCTGGCGGAATAAAGCTTGCGAATGACCCCGCAGAGGCCCTTGAAAAGGCAACCGCCATCCTGAGCATGGAGATAAAGGGCATAAAGGTAAAGAAGGTTCTGATCACAGAGGCGGTTGATATAGGGAAAGAGATCTATCTCGGCATAGTCCAGGATAGGCGAGCGAAGGCTCCTGTGGTAATGGTCTCCGCTGAGGGCGGGGTTGACATAGAGGAGGTCGCGAGGACAAAGCCTGAGGCCATTCACAAGCTTGTCGTGGACCCTGTCTGGGGCCTGCAGGCCTACCAGGCGAGAGAGCTCGCCTACAGGCTTGACCCCGACCCGCAGAGGGCGAAGCACCTCTCGCAAACCCTCCTTTTGCTCTGGAGGATTTACAGGGACACGGATGCAACCCTCGCTGAGATAAACCCCTTTGTTTTCACCACAAGGGGCGAGCCTTCTTGCGTTGACGCCAAGATCCTCGTGGATGACAACGCCCTTTTCAGGCACCCGGAGCTTGAGGCCATGCGCGATATGGACTACGAGAACCCGCAGGAGCATGAGGCAAAATCATTTGACCTGTCTTTCGTGAAGCTTGATGGCAATATAGGCTGTTGCGTGAACGGCGCCGGCCTCGCTATGGCAACGATGGACCTCATAAAGCACTTCGGCGGCGAACCGGCGAATTTCCTTGATGTGGGCGGCTCCTCAAGCCCGGAGAAGGTGAAGAAGGCCTTCTCAATAATCCTCTCAGACCCGAATGTGAGGTCAATCTACCTGAACATATTCGGCGGCATAACCCGTTGCGACGACATCGCCCAGGGCCTCATTGAGGTCTTCAGGGAGATGGAGATAAGGGTTCCTGTTGTGGCGAGGCTCACGGGCACGAACGAGGAAAAAGCGAGGCAGATCCTTTCCGAGAGCAACCTTCCCCTCATCCCCGCCGCGACCATGTCAGAGGGCGCGAGAAAGGCGGTGGAGCTGGCGAAGGCCTGAAAGGGAGCCTTGGCGAAGCTCTCACCCCATTTCGCTATTGCCGTGTGAGAGGGGGCCAGGATCCTCAACCCTGGTCAGTTTTGATCGCGCCCCGTCGGCGGCTTTAAAATATATCTCTAATGATGTTCCTCTTCGGTTTGTTGGTTGGCCTTTCGCCCTCCGCGCAGGCTGGCCTCAAGTCCCTTGCCCTGCCCGGTTGGGGCCAGTTCTCCTCGGGCCAATCCGCGGCCGGCTGGACATTCTTGGGCGTGGAGGCTGTTTCCTGGGCCGGGGTCATGGGCTTCAGGGTAAAGGGAGATAGGCTCGCGGAGGAATCCCGCATATGGGCGTATCAGAATGCCGGCGCGCGTCCGGACTGGGGCGAGGAATACTGGGCCGAAATGGAAAAATACATGAATTACGACGATTACATACAGGGCTTATGGGCAGAGGCCAGGACCCTCTTCCCAGATGACCCGGAGGAGCAAGCCGCGTATGTTGACTCGGTAAAGCTCCCGGAAAGATGGGAGTGGCGGGACAAAACCAGCAAACAGGAGTTCATGCGCTTGCGATCAGCCTCCAGGAACGCTTTTTCACTCTCTTCAACGATGATCGGCGTTATCCTGGCCAACCACCTCTTCGCTGGTATAGAGGCTTTCGTATACGCCCAGTGGTTCGCGGGCAGTCGCCTTGGGGGAACGGGATTGAGGTTCAGGTTCCTGCCCGAGGGCGGGGTAAATTTCGGTTTCACCAGGACCTTCTGATTGGAGTTCCTCGGATACCGCGAAGGCTCAAGCATATATCTGAGGTTCCTGGATAGCCCTTCAGCCACGCCGTTTCATACCCTTTCCTGGCTCAGATTTGTAAAAGGCGTTCTCGGTAATTCGCGGATAGCTTTCCTAGTCTGGCACGATGAAGGCTACCCATCGGGCGTCCTGCCGCTTGTTGAAAGAAGGTTCTGGGGCGCGAGGTTCGCTTTCTCTGTGCCATTTGACGCGCCCGGCGGCCCCCTCGGCTCACCGCCGCCGGAGAGGTGGCACCGCGCCTTTGATGGCTACTGGCATGTGAGGGTATGCGATCCGGAGAGGACCCTAATAACCCCTTGGGAAACCCTGCTCGTTCCGGTTCATGTTATTAACCTGGCCCGGTTCAACCCCTCCCGCTCCCAAGTCAGGGCCGCGAGGCAGGCCGAAAGGAGGGGGCTTGTAGTGGAGGAACTTTCGGGTTTTTCCGAGGAGCTTCACGAGCTTTACATGCGGGTTAAGGCTCAGAGGGGCGGCCTCACATTCGGGCGCCGGGCCCTCCAGAACCTTTTTTCAGAGATGGCAGGGCACACATTTGGCTTTGTTGGAAGGCACGAGGGCAAGCCGGTGGCTTTCATACTCAACTTCGCTCACAACCAGAAGGCTGTCTCATACCTTCACGGGTTTGACAGGGCTTTTGCCGCGCTCAGGCCCATGAGCGCGCTCATAATCCGCTCCGTTGAATCAGCCATTGAGAGAGGGTGCTCGGAGTTCAGCCTAGGTTCAACCGCTCCAGGGGACCCTGGCCTGGCCGCGTTCAAGGAGTCGTTTGGCGCGAGTGCCAGGCCTATGCGGATTCACATAAAACAAGGAGCGCTTTTCAGGTTCGCGGAGAGAGCTAGGAGGCCATTCAGAAAGAGCCTTTAGGGACTTCAACGCTTTTTCTTTATAATTCCAGCCTCAGCCATTCTCAGATACAGCTTGAACATTCTGTCCATCCGGTAAAATCTCCTTTTGTCCTCAACCTTGTATATTACCCTCGTTCAACCATAGTTCTAAGATAGACATTTAGGTTACCCAAATTGATCTTCCTGCGTTTCAATTCTTCACTGATGTCTTCCACCTTGATCTCGTCATCAGGTATAGATGCCATGGCTCCAAGCACCTGCCTGTAGGTGTTCGCCTGAATCTTCCTGCTGTATCTGTCCTGAAAGAACCTGAACCAGAGGATGTCCAGGGCTCCCTTCACTTCATCCGTGCCTGTGAGGCCTTTTACAAAATCGTCACTATCCAGAACCCCATCCTTATCCACCTCATAGGATGACCAGCCAATAGCGTGAACGAAAATAGGTATGCTCTCTGAGTAGAACCATAACTTGTCCTTGAATTCCTTCGCGGCCTTCTTGGGTGGATCGCTTTCGGCAAGGGCTTTGTCCTCCAGCTCAAATGTCTCTTCTTGCGAGAGATTCGTCAGCTTCAACTCCTGGAAAACTCCGGTAATCCTCCCATGGTGTTTGATCATAGCCTCAAGCTCAGTGTCCTGAAGCGCGAGCACATTCATGATTTTCCCATATCCATCCAGGGTCAGCTGTTCCATAAGTGATTTCATAAGGTTGGAGAAATACTCCTGATGCGAGAGGTAATGAGCCTCATCCCAGAAGATTACCAGAGCCTGAAATTCCCTGGATATGTGATCGTCCCATATGGCCTCAAGCAATCTGGGAAACTGATTGGCCAGGGCGGGCCTTTTCTCTGTCGGGACAAACTGTATACCGAGGGGGCCTACAGTGAAACCCTGGACCAGAGTAAGGGCCCCTTGTTCCTCTCGCTTAAGGCCTTTGTTCTGGAGTAGATCTTATTCAATTATGGCCGCGCACGCCTCGTCAACAGACCTGGGGCTATTTAGTCTGCAACCTTTCAAGCACCAGATCCCAAGCCTCCTCAAGGACCTCCTCCTGGGTTCGGCTCGCGTCAATGACCCTTATCCTCCTCCCAGCCCTTCTCGCCATTCTCAGGTAACCCTGCCTCACGCGCTCGTGGAACTCCGAGGCCTCAGCCTCAAACCTGTCCCTTGAGCCGCTGAGCCTCGCCAGGGCTGTTTCAACCGGCAGGTCCGCAATTATCGTGAGGTCAGGAACGAGGCCTCCTGTGGCAAACTTGTTAATACGGGGCAGTATCCGGAGGGGAAGGCCCCTTCCATATCCCTGGTATGCGAACGAGGAAAGGTAATACCTATCCGATATGACGACCTTGCCCTCCAGGAGGGCCGGCCTTATCAACTTGTAGGTATGCTCTCTCCTGGATGCGAGAAACAAAAAGAACTCAGCCCACGGCGAGATATCGCCAGAAAAATGGAGAAGTATGTCCCTGATCCTCTCGCCGAGGGGAGTCCCGCCAGGTTCCCTGGTTAGGATGACGCTGTAGCCTTCGGATTCAAACCTGCCGGCGAGGCCTTGAGCGAGGGTTGATTTGCCCGAACCCTCTATACCCTCAAGGACGAGAAAGAATCCGCGCACGAAAACCTCGTCTGGCCTTATTTCTCAACGCCGACCGGCTTTGCGTGCTTGGCCACCCACTCCTCAACTATTTGCCTTGCCTTGTAGTCAGGGATCTGTTTTGGCGGGGACTTGAAGAAGTAGGAGGATGGCTCCCATATGGGGCCGGATAGCCCGGCATCCAGCGCTATTTTGGCGCAACGAACCGCGTCTATCATTACCCCGGCGGAATTCGGACTGTCCCAGACCTCAAGCTTCAGCTCTATGGTAAGAGGAACATCACCAAAGGTCTGGCCCTCCAAACGGATGTGGGCCCACTTCCTATCCTCCAGCCACGCCACATAGTCCGAGGGGCCTATGTAGATGTTCTTTTCCCCTAATTCATAGGGTATCATTGATGTCACGGCCTGGGTCTTTGATTTTTTCTTGGAAGCCAGACGCTCCCTCTCCAGCATATTCAAGAAGTCCGTGTTTCCACCCACATTGAGCTGGCTCGTCCTCAGAAGTCTTACGCCCCTGTCGTTGAAAAGCTGGACAAGGGTCCTGTGGAGTATGGTTGCGCCTACCTGGGATTTTATGTCATCCCCGAGGACAGGGAGTCCGGCCTCCTGAAACTTCTTTGCCCAAACCGGATCGGAGGAGATGAAAACCGGGATACCGTTCACAAAAGCGCATCCGGCGTCAATGGCGGCCTGCGCGTAGTAGCGGGTGGCCTCTTCGGAACCCACCGGAAGGTAATTCAGAACAATCTCGGCGCCTGTGTCCCTGAGAACCTTAGCCACATCAACAGGAGGTTCCTTTGACTCCTTGATTATTCCTACCAGGTATTTGCCGAGGCCGTCCATTGTTGGCCCACGGTAGACCTTTGCTCCGGTGGGAGGAACATTAGCAAACACGAAGGTATTGTTCGGTTCGGCGTAGATTGCCTCGGCAATATCCTTGCCGACCTTTGTCTCATTGATATCAAAGCCGGCAACGAATTCCACATCTCCTATGTGGTATCCTCCGAGGACGGGGTGCATTATCCCTGGGATGAAGTCTCCTTCCTTAGCGTTCCGGTAATAGTAGACACCCTGCACGATGCTAGAGGCACAGTTACCTACTCCAACTATAGCAACCCTCACCTTGCGGTTCATCTTATCATGACCTCCTTTCCTTATCTTCTGACATAGCAGAACCAGGAGAAAGAAAAGTATAAAGCTCCCAACAACGCCGCGCAACAGTGAGCCACGCGAGCGCTGTAAACGCGATCATGACCACGAAAAACCAGAAGGGCGGCAGGAACGAAGCGATTATGATCCAGAAATACCTCACCGCCCGCGTCATGGGGCCTGCCTTTGTTTTCACGCGCAGGCCCTCGCCCCTGGCCCTCGCGTAGCTTATCATAATCGACGCGGCCAGGGCGAGAAAGAACAAAGCGAACTGCCACGGAATCTCCCTGAACCTCCAAAGTAAGGCGGAGAAGATCGCGAACTCAGAGAGCCTGTCAACCACAGAGTCAAGCAAAGCGCCGAAATCGTTATCTTTTCTCCTCTCCCTCGCGACCTGGCCGTCAAGGGTGTCAAATAGGCCTGCCGCGAAGAGAACAAGCCCCGCTATCCAGGTGGGGTAGGATAGATACAGCCAGGCCGAGCAGATTGTAATCAGAAACCCTATTATCGTCAGGAGGTTTGGGTGAACGCGCAGTTTCGCCAAGAGAAGCACAAGAGGCCTGGTCAGCATGAGCAGTGTTCTCCTTATTGTGGCCGATATAGCCTTAGCCATAGCCTTAATTGTCTTCATTCCGCACCCCTTATTACCAATACGAACTCGCCCTTCCGGGGAAAATCCATTTTAGCCAGTTCGGAAAGCCTTCCCCTGAGGGTCTCCTCGTGGGCCTTGGTAATCTCCCTGAAAAGAGCGGCTTCCCTGTCGCCCATCTCCTTCGCCAACTCGGCAAGGGTCGCGTCTATCCTGTGCACTGATTCGTATATTACGAGGGTCCTTTCCTCGGATACGAGCTCCTTGAGCCTCTTCCGCAGACTACCCTTTTTCCTGGGGAGGAAACCCTCAAACGCGAAACGGTCTGTTGGCAGGCCGGAGACGGAAAGCGCCGCCGTTGCCGCCGATGGCCCCGGTACCGGCACAACCCTTATCCCCTTTTCGGCCGCGGCCCTGGTTATCCTGTAGCCAGGGTCGGATATGCACGGTGTTCCGGAGTCAGAGACCAGCGCCACATCCTTTCCCGACATGAGGATTTCCAGAAGCTCTCGCGCCCTGTCTCTCTCGTTCCCCTCGTGGTATGAGACGAGGGTTTTGCCGCGGATTCCGTGGTGGGAAAGCAGTTTGCGCGTCCTTCTCGTGTCCTCGCAGGCTATAACCTCGGTTTCCCTAAGAACCCTCAGGGCCCGGAGGGTTATGTCCTCCATGTTCCCTATGGGAGTTGCCACAACAAACAGCTTTCCGGCCAAGGGTGAAATTATAACAGTTGCCGGCGATCAATTGCCAGTTATATCGCTTTGAAAGCTGCCTGGGGAACCCCTACCTCCCGATTCAGCAACATGACGGCTTCTTATTTTTGAACCCCCCTGGCGGCCCTTGACAGTTCACCCCTTATCGGTTAATATTAAGTCAAAGATATGGAGGTGTAAGATGGTATACGCATTGCTTTTGTTGGCAGGGGCACCTGAGCTCCTTGAGGTCTATCGGGCAGAAGCGGCTGAGGAACCCAGGGCGGTAAGCATATCATCATGCTGGCCCTCCGCGCCACTGCTTCAGCAGATCATAGAGGAGGTGCCGAACGGCAAGGAGATACCCGGCGCGGAGATCATGGGCGGAGGAGGCTGGTTCTCCAACGAGATAGAAGACCCAACTGAGGCCGGCGATGACGCTGGTTATGGCGATAGCCCGGACATAGTTGGGGACGGGCTTGGCGGCCTCTGGGCCGTTGTGTCAGAGACCATGGAGGACAACTCTCGGGACACGATAAAGATATACTACTCCGGAAACGACGGCCAGACCTGGGTTCACAAGATAAACATCATATCAGGAACGGCCGGATACCACCCCCACGATGCCAGGCTCTCTGTTGACAGGAACACCAACTACATCTACTTTACCGATATCCTATCCACGGGGATAAGCGCAACAGGAGCCCTGTTTGCTGGGCGCTGGAGGCACACCGGCGGCGGCAACATCACGGACCTCCTGAGCGTGAATGTCTCCAACGATTACTATGGCTCGTCAACCGTTGCCGCTGACGGCGCTAATAACGGCTATGTTTATCTGGCGGCCTACTACTACGATGGGCTTACGGTAAGCGTAGATGTCTGGCGTTCCCCGGACCGCGGTAGCACATGGACAATGGTGGATTACTATGCTCCGTCCTGGTCGCTTTCCAACTCCATGCAGATAGGCCCGAGATACGGCAACTCCGGGGTCATCGTCTCATTCGGAGCCCAGGAGCTCGCGGCGCCCTGGCGGGTCTATTACGCGCTGGTTAACTCTTCAAGCTCCTCCATAGACTGGTATTACTTTAATGTGAATTTCAACTCCATCGTGGCTACGGATTGCATAGGCCAGGGCAACAGGCTCCTCATCTGGGCCGAGGACGAGAAGGCCGCCACCAACCACGACCTTTTCGTATTTTACTCAACCGATGGGGGCACGAACTGGTATGGAGGATACAGGGATTCATCCAGCCTTTTGGATACGAGGATGCCCGCCCTTGATGTTGATGGCTCAGGCTCCTATTTCTACGCCGCATACTACTATGACTCCGGCCGCGACGGCTACGGCAGGCCTTATTTCGTCCGCTCTTCCAACATGTGGACATACACAGCCTGGCCGGGGTGCGATATTGATTGCACCAACAACGATTCAGTCCCATCAGGAAGCCCAAGCCCATCAAACCTGCACATATGGGATGTCGGGGTCTGCGCTGGCTATTCCACAGCGCTCGGAGCGTGGATTCCTCATGTTGTCTGGCGCAGGATAGGCGGAGCGGGCGGATACGACGCCTGGCATTCTGTCCCTGATGATATTCTCGCAGTTTCGGAGGCCGAGGAGGTTCCGCTCGCCTTCTCCTCCCTAGCCACGGTGGGCAAGGGCCTTTCCTTCGTCTACTCGGCGCCGGAGGGAACCGCTCTTGAGCTCAAGGTCTATAACGCAATGGGAGCGCTTGTCCACACCGAGGCCCTCTCTGTCTCCGGTCCGGGCAGGCTTTCGGTAAACGGACTTCCGTCGGGCACCTACATCTGGCGGGCTTCCTTGGGCAAGGAGAGATACTGGGGCAAGGCCGCTGTCCTGAGGTGATACCTCCAGGAGCTGGGCTCGGGATTCAAAGAGTTCCCGGTATGCCGTCAGATTCGGGCGCGGCCCTATAGTTCCGGTTTATAATTTCAGCCCAAAGGAGCTGAACCATGAAGATAGTTGTTCTTCTCAAACGGGTCCCGGACACCGGGATCTCCCTGCGGGTAGCCCCAGATGGCTCGGATATCCTCCAGGAGGGTGTCGCATATGTGACCAACCCATACGACGAATTTGGCCTGGAGGAGGCCGTTAGGATAAAGGAGAGGCTTCCGGAGACCGAGATAGTGGCAATAAGCCTCGGCCCGGACGAAGCCCAGGATATCCTCAGAAACGCCCTCGCCATAGGCGCTGACAGGGCGGTCCTCCTCAGGTGCCCGTATTACAGGTGGCTTGACCCTCTCTCCGCCGCGGGCGCAATCGCTGAAACCCTGAGGGCCGAGAACCCTAATCTTATCCTTACTGGCAAGCAGGCTGTGGACGACAACGCCTATGCCGTGCCAACATACATAGCCTACGCGCTCGGCCTGCCCGTAGTTTCATATGCCATAAAGATAGAGGTTTCCGACTCCGAGGCAATAGTGACCAGGGAGACGGACTGGGGAACGGAAAAGGTTAAGGTATCCCTTCCGGCCGTGATAACCTGCGAGAAGGGACTGAACGAGCCTCGTCTGCCAGCGCTCAGGGGAATCATGGCCGCCAAGAAAAAGACGATAGAGGTAAAGGATGTCTCCGGCTCGCCAGCTTTCGGGAAGCCAACGCTCTCGCTTCCCCCCCAGAAACAGGCAGGGATCAAGGTCCAGAAGGAATTTCCTCAGGATGTTGAGGAGCTAGTCTCGTTCCTGAGGGAAAAGATATTGTAGGAGGCCAAAAATGTCAAAGGCACTGGTTTTTGCGGAAGGAAGGGGCGAGGCCCTTAAGGAGGCGTCGCTTGAGGCCATTGGGCTTGCCGCGGGTCTTGCTGATGAGGTGGTGGCGGTCGCGGCCGGACCATACGCCTCAAGGTTGGAGGGTTTCGCCGACAGGGTTCTCCTCCTCAATGACCAGAGGCTCACTCACCCCCTTGCAATGCCGTGCGCCCGGGCGATGGCCAAGGCTTTCAAGAAGGAGAGCCCCGATCTCGTAATACTCTCTGCCACCCCCTTCGGAAAGGAGGTCGCTCCGGCTCTTGGCGCGCTGATCGGCCTGCCGCTCATGAGCGATATTACCGAGGTAAGGCGGGACGGGGCCGCCCTGACCTTCGTTAAACCCCTCTACACGGGGAAGGTCATGGGCACATACAGGGTTGAGAGGACGCCGCTCCTCTTTTCTGTCCGGCCCAAGGCTTATCCCGTGCCAAAACCTGGAAAATCCACCGCCACGGAGACCTTCTCTCCGGCATTCGCGGAGGGTGATTTCAGGGTCTCGTTGGTTGAGCTTGCCGAAAAGGAAGCCGGCGAGATAGATGTCGCTGAGGCTGACATCATAGTCACGGGAGGCAGGGGAATGAAGGGGCCCGAGAACTTCGCCCTTCTCAGGGAGCTCGCCTCAGTCCTTTCCGAAAAGACGGGCGCGAAGGTTGCGATAGGCGCCTCGCGCTCAGCGGTGGACGAGGGATGGATTGACCACTCCCACCAGGTCGGTCAAACGGGCAAGATAGTTTCGCCAGAGGTCTACTTCGCTATAGGGGTCTCCGGCGCCATGCAGCACCTTGCCGGAATGCGCAACTCCAAGCTCATAATAGCGGTCAACAAGGACCCTGATGCCCCCATATTCTCAGTGGCGGACTTCGGGGTGGTTGATGACCTGTTCAAGGTCGTCCCCGAGCTGGTGAAACGCCTAAAAGAGAGCTAGATGAAGCGACTGGCTCCGATTCTGCTTCTTGCTCTTGCATGCGGAAAAAAGAAGGATGAGATAGTCCTCTCGGGCACTGTTGAGGTGAAGGAGGTTAGGGTCTCCCCCGAAATAGCGGGTAAGATAGTTTCCCTGAGATTCCAGAGGGGGGACTCGGTAAATGAGGGCGATGTCCTCCTCAGCCTTGACACGGTACTCCTCTCCAAGACCCTCTCATCCGCGCACTCCCAGGTCCAGGCGCTTCTCTCCCAGGCCGAGGCTCTGAGTTCGCAGATAGCCCAGCTGGAAAGGGACATAGAGAGGGCGGAGCGGCTCCTTTCGGAAGGGGCGGCCTCCCAACAAAGCCTTGAACAGATGAGAAGCACGAGGGCCGCCCTCCTGAGCCAGAGGGCATCTCTACTCGCGCAGGCCCGTGCCCTTTCCGCTCAGGGAGAGATGGCTATGGAGCAGGTTATGAGGGCCGCGGAGGTGCGTTCGCCCGTTTCAGGGGTGGTGCTTGACAGGTGGGCGGAGGAAGGGGAGATTGCCCTGCCCGGGGTGCCGGTTTACCTGATAGGGGTCCTGGATAGCCCATATGTGAGGGTTTATCTGCCGGAAAAATACATAGGAAGGGTAAAGATAGGAACACCAGCCCTCGTGAAGACCGATGCCTTCCCGGGCGAGTTCCCCGGAAGGGTGGTCTTTATCTCCCAGAAGGCGGAGTTCACCCCAAAGGAGATAATAACCCCCGAAGAGCGCACCACAAGGGTATTTGAGGTGCATGTCCTTGTTGAGGGAGCGAGGCTTTGCCCGGGCATGTATGCCGATGTCAGGATACGACCCTGAGAGGCCGAAGCCTCTCCTGATGGAGGGGGTGCGCAAGGATTTCGGCGGGGTTGCCGCGCTCAGGGGCGTGAGCCTTGTCCTTGAGGAGGGGACCATAGCCGGCCTACTAGGGCCTGACGGCGCTGGAAAGAGCACCCTTCTTGCAGTTGCATCCGGCAGTCTGAGGCCGAGCGAAGGCCGGGTGCTGGTTTTCGGCAGGCCTCCCCATGAGGCAAAACGCCTTTTCTCATATGTGCCCATGACCCAGGGGCTTTACGATGACCTTACCCCCGCCGAGCACCTCTCGTATCTCGCCGAGTTATACGGGGTTGAAAAAAGCAGGGTTGACTACTTTCTTGAGATGGCTGGCCTGACCCCAGCGAGAAACAGGCTGATAGGCCAGCTCTCCGGCGGGATGAGGCAGAAGCTCGCCCTGGTTTCGGGCTTCCTCCACGATCCCAAGCTCCTGCTCCTGGATGAGCCAACAAGGGGCATAGACCCAATCTTCAGGCAGGAGGTCTGGTCAATGCTTTACAGGATGGCGGGCGCTGGCAAGACGATCCTCCTCACAACCTCAAGCGCTGAGGAGGCAGAGCGCTTATCCCTCGTGTTCTTCATGAAGGGCGGCGAGATCGTTGCCCATGGCTCCCCGCAGGAGATGAAGGAGGGGCTTTCGGGCCGGGTCTTCGTTATTAAGGGGGAAGAGGCCAGGGCCTACAGGACCCTCAGGCAAATGGGCATAAGGGCGAGGATGGCCGGGGATGGGGTAAGGTGCGTCGCGGACACCTCTCAGCTCTCGGGTTTTGAATTCTCGGAGGCAGAGCCTTCTTTGGGGGATGTGTTTTTGATCCTATAGGGGTTGTTCGCGAACGGCCCTTAGCGCACCGCCACCTTTGCCCTCTGGCTTCCGGCAACCACGAAATAAACCCCAGGCTTCAACGGGCCTATCAGCGCCTTGCTTTTTATTTCCCTAGTGAGAATCAGCCGGCCCGCTGGGTCATAGACCTGAGCCTCGCCCTCGTAGCCTGAGATGAGGAAGCCGGAGGGAGCCGGGGTCAGAACAAGGCCGCGCTCGCTTTCTGAGCCTTCAGAAATCCCCCCTGTTGTGTCAGCGAGGTGAACGAGGTATTGAATTGGGGTCATGGCTGAGTCGTAGATAACGCCCATCGCAAAGACCCCGCCCCTATTATCCGGGAGAAGGGCATAGCACTCGTCGGGCTGATTGGGATCGGGGGTTCCGTCGTCCTTTCGGTATGTCCACTTAACATTGCCCAGCGTGTCCATCTTGACCACCATGAAATCCTCACCCAAAGAGTCAATCACACTTCCTGCTACGAACAAATTGCCCCATGGGTCAACGGCAACCCGAAGACCCTCGCCCGGAAACACCATCTTCACGAATCTTCTCTGTCCATAAGCGCTGTAGGAGACCACGAAAGCCTCTGGCCCGGGGTTGCTCTTCTCGCCCGTTATATAAAGGTTCCCGTTCGCATCAACACAGCCTCCTTGTTGGGCCACGGTCATAAAGTTGTCGTATTCCCACGCGTGCCACAGGTGCTGGCCGTATTCGTCCATGCACTGGGTATAGAGGTTACCAGTGATCTCAAATCCTGACGCATATAGCTTCCCGTTTCTGTATTCGCAGAACATAAACTCTCCCCCACCGGTCCAGTATTCGCAATCGTCAACCCAAACGAGGTTTCCCGAGCTGTCAACCTTTATAACAACGGGAATAATGCCATCACAGGTATTAGGAGGTCCCCATACCGGCTTTGGTTCTGCATTTCCCTCACATCTCATGGTCAGTGGTTCAACGAGCCACCTCTTTTTGATGGGGCCGGTGTAGTAGCCCACCGCATAGGTATTTCCCTTCTCGTCTGAGCTAGCCGAAAACCCCACATCGTCCATGTGCCACGGGGAGTCATAAGTAAATATCCACCTCCGATTACCGTTCCTGTCCCAAGAGAGAAGCGCTATGTCTATGTCATCAACCCATCCAAATCCCAGCACGACCAAGTTGCCTAAAGGATCAACCTGCGCGGAGATGGCAACCGCATCGTTCCAGTCGGGTGTCTCCGATGTTTTTTCCCACAGGAGGTTGCCCGAGCCATCAAGTTTCGCGACCAGTATGTCTTTGGCAGAAGAATGGTAACACTGACCCGCGAGGTATAGACAACCTTCCGCTTTGGCGAGGGTTATAATAATACTACGATCGTATCCCAGGAACTCCCTGTCCCAGAGGATAGTCCCGTTCGCTGTGTCAATTCCCGAACAAAAGCCCCATGTTCTCTCATCTGGCGGGGGTTGGTATCTTCCTCCAACGAGGACAAGGGCGTTATTCTGAATTGTAAGAAGCGTCTGGGCTTCATGTACGCTTCCCTGGTTCGGGAAAAGGAGCTCCCAGTGAACCACCTGAGACAGGATAAGGTTTATCATCATAAAAGAGATAATATAGCCCCCAGCCAGAGGGATTCAACCTGTGGCTGGGGAAGGGTTTGCTTTAGTCGCAGGACGGGCATTGCCCAGGTGTCGCCAGATACAGGTCTATTCCTCCCAATCCTGGCGGAGCCTTCTTTCTTGTTCCGTCGGGACATGTATATGAACCGCTGAGACTAGTTATGGTATCCTCATCATACCACCAGAGGTTGGGATTATAGAAATCGCGGGAGTGGGCACAAACATACCAGGGAAGGGGGGATTCAGTGGTCATGTTGCAGCCACAAAGATTGAAGGGCTGAGGGGTGCGGGTTATTATTCCATACTCGTAACTGCAAATGCAGTTTCCGTTTGCATCATAGACATATATCCACGCGTAACCATCCTCGCCATCAGGTCGCCACCAGCTGATCCGCCCGTATATAGTAGCCGGATAGGCTATCGCTCCTTCTGGTTCCTGGCCGCCTCCGCCTTCTATCTCCACCTTGCCGTCCTCGTTGCGTTCAAAGGGCCAATCCTTTGAACATCCTATCATCGCGAGCATTGCGCTCGCGGCCACCACGGTTTTTATGTAGTGCTTTATGCTTTCCTCCTTGCGGGCCTCATAACCCGCGCGGGCAAATTATGCTGTTATGTGTGTGTGTCAAGCGCGAAAGTTTTTCGGCCCGGAGGCACCCGCGGCGATCCGGCTCCGGGAGATTACTACAAAACCTTGAATTCTGAAAGGACTATGCCGTAGGATCGTTATCCTACAATATTTTTTATAGACGATAACTTCTGAGACTGCTGACTGAATCTGGCCGTTCCGGGACAAATGACGGGGTCGCGATCAGAACCTCTCCAAGTGAACCCTCACCTCACCCTTCCTGACCTCTATGCGGCTTATGCGGGTGTTCCAGCGCATCTCCGCTGGCAGGCGGTCCCAAAACTGGGTTATGTCAACCCAGAGGAGGTCTCCCTCGGTTCTTACGCCCTTTTTTATGAAGCGAACGGCAGTCCTCACGAGCGAAAGCGAGCCCTCTTCCTGGAAACGGAAGGAGAGCTCCTTCACCTCGCCCCAGTAGACCCCCTCCGGCACGAGCTTGGCCTTCAGCTCGCCCGGCACGAGCGGCACCTTTAATGTGAGCAGAAGAAAGCCCTCCTCCATCTCAAGCCGGGATTCCCTCACGGGGAGCCTGCTCCTGTATATATCAAGAAGGAGCTCAATCAGGCCTTGGCTCAGCGCGAAGTATCTCATCTCTTTACCAGGACCCTCTTTGCGGTCTTGTTGCCCGCCTCAGCGAGAAGAACATAGGTTCCGGGTGGAAGATCTTTCGTCTCAACGAGCATCTCTCCCTCGGCAACCCCAGAAAATATCCTCCTCCCATCAGCGTTCCAGAGCGAGACCCTGGCTCCGAATGGAGCCCCTATCCGGAGAAACCCTTGGAACGGGTTTGGCCAAGCCATTATCCTCAAGCTTGGCTCAGACGCCTGCTCCCGCGTCTCCAGGCCTCCGCACCACAGGAGATACCATATCTCGTCTATGTATATCTCGGCGCCATCCTCCAGCCTGTCGCCGTCATCGTCCCCGCCAGCTTCCTGGACTATGAAGGAGTTCAGGAGGGTCCTGGGGTGATACAGGCAATCCTTTGTGACAACCCCAGCGTTGTTCCCGAAATACTGATATCCCCAGCCGGCCGCGGCCATGTAGCCGGCCGAGACAGAAAGCTTGTCCCCCTCATCAAGGTAGTCGTTGGTGAAATTGACCTGGTCGGGGGGGTATTCCGGCTGGCCGAAAACCTGCCCGCGATCCCAGATGTCCAGGGGCGATAGATCAGCTATGTCGCCAGCCGGCGTCGCTCCCATCAGAGACCAGAGAGAGGTTTGGCCTGTGTGGCTACCGTCGGTATCGTATGTTGAGACTATGAGGGCTCCGCCGGACTGAACCCAGGCCGCTAGGTCATCCCAGTATTGCCCAATTCCGGGCATTGAAGCGTGATCAACGATGACCAGGTTCCATCCGCCTGCGCTAAGAGCGTTTCCGAAACCCACAGGATCTTTGAAGTAGAGGCTCCATGTGAGGTCAGTATAATTCATCAGATATTTAAGGGCTTTCACAACCATGAGATCCGCCGGATTCCCGACATACTGGGCGTCCGCGTAGACCAGGATGTCAACATACTGCTTGGTCGGACCCAGGCCCATCGCCAGGATAATCAACAAGTTCATGGCGATATTTTAATACCCGTTGAGGCTGGCGCGCAAGCGCGTTTTTATATCTTTACTACCCTTGCCTTGCCCCCCTTGCCCCTGGTGGCATTTCTGGTATCTATAACAAGCCCGGCTTTATCAAGAATCATCTGCCAATCAATGCAAGCGTGGTCCGTTGTTATGACAACCACATCGGAGGAGGAGAGGACCTCATCCGTGAGCTTAACCGAGACCATATCCATTCCTTCCTCGTGAAGATCGGGGACATAGGGATCGTGATAGGAGACCAAAGCGCCCTTCTCCCTGAGCAGTTTTATCACATCAAGAGCGGGGGATTCCCTCGTGTCGCCGATGTCTGGCTTGTATGCAACGCCAATCACGAGGATCCTTGAACCGTTGAGGGGTTTCTTCTCGTCATTGAGCGCGTTCGCTACAAGCTCCACAACATGCCTCGGCATGGAAGTGTTTATCTCGGAAGCAACCTCTATCATCCTCGCGTTGTAGTTAAGGGTCTTCATCTTCCAGGAGAGGTAAAGAGGATCTATGGGGATGCAGTGGCCGCCTATGCCTGGTCCGGGGAGGAACTTCATGAAGCCGAAGCCCTTCGTCTCAGCGCCGTCTATGACCTCCCATACATCTATGCCCAGCAATTCGCACATGATGGCGAGCTCATTGACCAGTGCTATGTTCACGGCCCTGAAGGTGTTCTCTAGGAGTTTAACCATCTCAGCGGTCTTGGCCGAGGACATGGGGACCGCCTTCTTGACCACCTTGTTGTATATAGCGCAGACCAGCTCAGTTGAGACAGGGTCAACCCCCCCGACAACCTTTGGGGTGTTCTTTGGCCTGTGGATAGGGTCCCCCGGATTTATACGCTCCGGGCTAAATGTGAGAAAGAAGTCCTTTCCGGCGACCAGGCCCGTTTTTTCCAGCTCTGGTTTTATGACCTCGTCAGTGGTGCCCGGATAGACTGTTGATTCAAGGGAGACCACATGCCCCCTTCTCAGATGCGGGGCAAATGACCTCACGGCGCTCATTACGAACCCCATGTCAGGGTCGCGTGTTTTTGAAAGCGGTGTTGGAACAGCTATGAATACGAAATCAGCCTCGCTGAGCACGCTGTAATCCGCCGAGGCCCTGATGAGGCCCTTTTCTACATAACCCTTGAGGACCTCGCTCGGTGTATCTGGGATGTAAGAATTACCCTGGTTAACCATGTTCACTTTGGCCGCGTTCACATCAACGCCTATCACACGGTAGCCTTCCTCAGCGAAATCCACTGTCAGCGGCAAGCCGACATAGCCAAGCCCAATGACGCCTACGATGGCTGTCCTGTCCTCAACCTTTTTAAGTATCTCTTCCCGCATGCTCATGCTTTTTCTCTCCCTCTATTTCCGGCGCAAAGAGCTCCGGAGAGCTTCCCTCTTTTAGCATCTTTCTTATTGTCTCAGCGTGTCTCGTGTAGTCGCCCGGAGCGTGAGCATCGGAGGCCAGGGCGTCCACAAGTCCCTCCCTGAGAAAGCCTTCTGCCCTTTTCCTCGCATCCCGCCCGTGGACTCCGGCAAAGCTGTTGGAGTTCAGCAGGATGCGAACCCCTCTTTCCGCAAGCTCGCGGAGCCGGCTCGGCTTCATGTAGTAGTAGCGTTCAGGGTGGGCCAGGAGCGGGGTGAACCCTCTTTTTACCAAATCAGATAGGTAGTCTCCGGCCGCGAGGACCTCGTTCACAAGCGGAAGCTCCACAAGCAGGATGTTAGAATCCCCGAGGCAAAGCCGACGAGGATCAGCCCCCTCCACTATGGCGAGGATGTGAACCTCGTATCCGACGACCAACGGGAGGCCCGTTTCCCCGGTTATCGCACGGCTGAGCTCCGTGAGTTTTGACCTGGGGGGTATATCGGAGGCGTGAAATGCGTGGGGGGTTGCATAGGCCATCTCACAGCCAGCCGCAACGGCCTCCCTGGCCATGCGAATGCTATCCTCCATATTCGTGGGTCCATCATCAACCCCCGGGAGGATGTGCGAGTGAAGGTCAATCCACCTCAAGCGCGCTCCGGGCTCAGTCAGGTTTAAATTATAATGGTTCCCGGTTTATAATTTCACCCAACCCAAATGGGAGGCTTACCATGAAGGCAAAGGAAATAGGCAAATGGCTGATGATGGGGCTTCAGTGGGGAACGGGGTTTTACCTCTTTTCCATCGCTGGCATCTACCTTGCTGTGGAGTGGGGGAGGAGTCCCCTCTTCGCGAGGCGAGCCACTGTGGCTGGCTACATCTTTTACATGCTCATAACCATAATCCTCGTTCTTCTCGCGGCCCTGGGGAGGGCCGGGCGCCCGAAGGGACCGGCAAGGGGAAAACTCTACCGGATCCTGTTCTGGAGCGGGCTGAGCCTTCCTGCGTCAACCGGTGCATTCCTTCTCTCGGCGTTGTGTCTGTATCTGGCCGGAGCTCTTGTCGGTGCCAAGTTGCCCTCCCTCGGCCTTGTTAACTGGTTGGGCGCCTGGCTCATCGCTTTGATCCTCGGGATACTGAAGGTCATCCTTACCATAGGGCCAGAGGGCTCCGCGGATGGTCAGCCGCGGAGCCAAGGGTGAACACAGGAGGGTTCCTGGTTTATACTATGGGCCTATTATGAGGATATTTTTTCTCCTGGCAACAGCGGCAACTGCCCTGCAGGCCTTTTCCGAACCCCTGCCAGCCGGGTGCTCGCGCGGCATCTGGGCGGAAGGCTTCCTGGGGTTGAACTTTACCGGAGGGACCAGGCAGGGTGCCTCCCTCTCCGGGTGGGGCCTGAACGGCGGCGCAGGCCTTGGCTGGTGGGTTAGCCACAACCTCGGCATCCGGGGCCAGTTCCGCTACATGGATTACAACTACCGGTCGGGCAAGGACATGCACCCCAGCCTAACCTACTCCTATATGGGATACGGCGTCTGGGGAGCCCTCCTGATCCGTTTCGCCAACGAGAACTCCTTCCTGATGCCATACATGGGCGCCGAGGGCGGCTACCTTTGGCCGTTCAACGGCCTCGTTAAGGAAGGCTCCAGTATGAGGGAGATACCCTCTGATTCACTTGAACCGACCGTGCTTTACGGCGGCCTCGTTGGCGTTTATTTCCGCATACCGCGCAACTCCCTTTGGAAGATGGAGGCCACCTACAACCGCATGGGCAAGGATTACCTCCTTAATTTCAACACAGGTTTTTCCTTCAAGGTCTGGTGGTGAAAGCGCTCAGGTTCTTCCTCTACCTCATACTCGGCCTCGTTCTCCTTTCGGGCCTTTCGCTCTGCTGTCTTAATGCGGTTATGCCGTGGGTCACCGGAAAGGGTATGGCGGTTGAGGTTCCTCGGCTCATTGGTATGGACCAGGAAGACGCGAAGGCCCAGCTGAGCCGCCTGGGACTCCGCATGAGAACTGATACCGCGCTCCCATCGCGTGAGTTCAAGGAAGGAACAATAATGGCCCAGGACCCTCCGCCTGGAACAAAGGTCAAGAGAGGGAGAAGGGTCACGGTAACCGTGAGCGCGGGCATAAAGCGGGTTGTTATCCCCGATCTTGAGGGCGAGGAAGGCGAGCACGGCAGGGCAATCCTCCAAAAGCTCGGCCTCGGCGTCAGGGTTCTGACCGTTGAGACGACGGACATGGAGGCGGGTTATATCATCGGCACGAGGCCAAAGGCCGGTTCGGAGGTCACCGTAGGGGACACAGTAACCCTGATCGTTTCAGCTGGCCTCCCGCAGTTCATCCCGGACACGATCATATCGGAGATAGAGGGGCTTGAGGCCAGGCCTGACTCCGGTAAAACAAAGCCGCCGAAGCAGTGAGAGCTTCCGACCCTCCTTCGCGAAAGGCTTTTTGGTTATTGATCCTATAACCCAAGCCCAAGCATTACTGAGGGAAAAGTTTGTGAGGAGGCGTTGGATGTTCTGACAAATCCAAGGCACATGGTTGAGGCCTCTTATAAAATCTCTTCATAGGCGTATAATCCAAACTAACCTGTCAAGCTTTTGCAACTCGCGCCGCTGATCCCTTACAGATGATTAGAGCCAAGCGTGAATCCAGCGCGAAACTGGCGCTCAATCCTCCTCGGCTTCCCAAGAGAAGAAGAACGCTAGGGTCAGGGGAAGTAAGGGGTTCTTTCTCTTTATGCCGGATGCCAGGACGCCTTCCGCCCCCTCCACGAGGGGAAAAGCGAGCTCCGGGAGCGCGGTCTTCACGGAGAGGCCGTAGATGACCGGCCCGGAGAAAACTTGGCCCGTGAGTCCAACGAATCCCGAATTCACCGCGTAGGCCTCGTTCCCAACCTGGTATTTTCTGAATCTGTAAAGCCCCCCAGCCCTCACCTGCCACCTTGAGAAGCGGTATCCCGCCGAAAGCCCGGCGTAGAACTCGTCCAGCCTGAGGAGCTCGCATCCGCCCGCGGCGTCCAGGAGCCACGCCTCGCCTTCCCTTGCGGCGCCGAAAGCCGCGACCGCCCTCCGCGGAACCTGTATCTCATACCTTTTGTCCTTGTATCCCCAGGATCCCATCTCGCAGTCAGGGATGAAGTCCAATAAAGCGTATCCGTCTATGCGAAGGGTATCGTTGCGGGTGTAGGCGTATAGGTTCGTGTAATCCAAGTCCAGGTCCACATTCGTTATTATGCTGTCAAGCCAGAGCGCGAACCAGCGGGTGTCAGTGGCGGAACCCCTCACTGTGAAGCCGGGGGTGTAGGTGCAGAGCGCGCCGAACCTGTATGGCCCGGCAGGCCTCTGGAGGCCGAGGGTGAACGATGGCACCCAGACATCCTCCATCGCCATTTCCTGGTGCCAGAAAAGTATACTGTCCATCTTTATTATCCCCTGCAGTTCCGCATCCCACGCCACGGTATCCGGCACATCAACCGTAGGCCTCTGAGAGAATGTATCGCCTATCGCCTGGACCGTAAAATCCAGCGCGCCAGAATACCTGGTTATGGTGAGGCCTGCTCCGGCCCTCACGAAACCGAAATCCCCTCCTAGACCCACGGAAAGGGGCATAGCCTTTATGGCGCCCTCTCCGGCACCGGCTATTGTGGCGTAGCCGTGGGCGTCAAGGTTCCAGGTTACGGGGAGCCACCTCGTGAGGTCCTCAACATCAGCGGATGTGAGGGTGTCCTCAACAGAGGCGGAGAAATGCCCGAGGTCTATTCTTTCCCCTCCCAGGACATAGTCTATCCCAAACGCTTCCTCGCCTAGGTAAGAGAACGAGGCGCCGAAGCTCTGGAAGTTGAAGAGGGCCATGATGGACTCTATGCCCTCCTTTTGCCTCACGGAAACTATTGAAGGGACTGAGTATCCGGCGACAACGCCCATGTCTCCGGGAACCTTAAGGGAGGCGTAGCCGTCCCTGAAATCCGCCATAGTGAAGGATATAGCGCCCTTCATAAAGGGAACCTGAAAGACGCCCGCGGGGTTGGCCTCCCAGGCAGGGCTAACGAGGCGCGGTTCGGTCACCCACGCCGAATACTGCGGGCTCAGGAAACTCACGGTTATGTGGTTGTAGGTATCCTCCTGAGCGAAAGCCAGCGCGGGCAAAAGTGCTATGATTGAAATTCTTCTCACTCTGAGATTATAATCTCGGCAATGCAAGCCGCACAACCCCTGATAAGGGTTGGCCTACCCCCTCTCCCTGTGGCAAGGATCGTAGCGCTTGAGGACACTCTGGTTTCTGACCTTGATGGGCTTCAGATAGGGCAGCTCAGGCAGTCTGAGGCTATAAGGGTTCTCCCCGGCCAGGGCGCGAGCTTCTCAAGCGTAAATGTCTCTCCTCACCCTCCGGGAGAGGGGCTTTTGGCAGGCATTGCGCCCTTTGCGCGCATTTTATATATAAAAGAGGGTGGCTCCCGCGAGCTTTACAGGGGTGGGGGAGGGGTTCTCCTGGAGATGGGAAAGTGGAGGATTGAGCTTGGGGGCGTCAGACTGCACGGACCTGTCGCTATAAAGGGGCTTCCCGTTGGCAGAGGGTTCCCTTGGGAGTTCAGCGAGGACGCGAGGTTTGCCGGGGAGACGGAGGTAATCCCCTGGAAGGAGGGACTTGTGAGGCCTGTCAACATCGTGCCCGTTGAGGATTATATCGCATCGGTTGTTGCCTCGGAGATAGGTCCGGATGCCCCCATAGAAGCCCAAAAGGCCCAGGCAGTAGCCGCACGCTCAACCCTTTTTGCCACCTACGGTTCCCATCACCTCCTCGGCCCCTTCGGTATATGCAGTGAGGATCACTGCCAGGTCTACAGGGGATCCGGGGTTGAGACCCCTGAGTCCCGGAATGCCGCCCTTGAAACCTCAGGCCTCATCCTCCTATACGGACGCGAGCCGGCCGACGCCAGGTTCGCGAAGTGCTGCGGCGGAATCACCGAGGAGTTCAGGGGGGCTTGGGAGGATAAGGAGGTTCCTTATCTCGTTTCAAGGCCTGACGGGGATTACAGTCTCTCCATAGAGACCGAGGAGGATGTCGTCCGGTTCATACAGAGCCCTCCCCCAGCCTTCTGCTCGGGTTCAAAGAACTTTCGGTGGGAAACCGTCCGGAGCGCGGCCGAGCTTTCCGAGATCGTCCGCCAGAAAACCGGCCGGGACATCGGACCTGTGCTTGAAATAACCCCGCTGGCGAGGGGCAAGAGCGGGAGGATAACCAGGCTCAGGCTCATCGGCGAGCGCGGTGAGTTGGAGGTCTGGCCGGAGCTTGAGATAAGGAGAGTCCTTTCCGATACATACCTTAACTCTTCCTGTTTCTATGTAATTAAGGATGGCGACCGTTTCATCATCAAGGGGGCTGGGTGGGGGCACGGGGTCGGGATGTGTCAAGAGGGGGCGATCGGTATGGCGAGAAATGGCTCGGGTTTCCTGGATATCCTAAAGTTCTATTATCCTGGCTCAGAGCTCCCCCAATCCTGAGGGGGATATATAACCCTCCTCAGCATCTCGGAGAAGGCAGGAAGCTCCTTCGGTAGCCTGGAGATGTGCTCCAGCTTGGCGTCAAGGTCGTCCGCGTAATAGACGATGAAGGCCTCCGGAAACCTTGGCTCCACGGGCGCGCCGAACTCAGCGTAGCCGTGATGGGAGGCGATGATGTGGAGGAGGGCTGGGAGCTTCCTCATTTCCTCCCCTGAGAATATCTCCTGCGCGAGCTCCAGGACGATCCTCATTCCGAGGAATATATGGCCTATGGTCTGGCCCTCGTATGTTTCCCTGATGTCCCTTCGGCCGACGGCGTATGCCTCAATCTTCCCTATATCGTGGAGGACCGCTCCAGCTATGACGAGGGGCACGGAGACAGGGTTCTCGTAGGTCCTGTTGAAGAGGATGGCTGTTCCGGTTGCGAGCCTCAGCACATTGTATGTGTGTTCCAGGAGCCCTCCCTCAATCGCGTGGTGGTAATACTTGGCTCCCGGGGACCTCTTGAAGCGCGGTGAGAGCTCCGGATGGCTGAAGAAAGCTTCAAGGAGCTTTCTTACGAAAGCGGAGTCAGGGGTATCGCCCTCCTCATCCAGCCTTTTTTCGGCGAAGGAGATCATCTCCCTCCAGAGCCGCTCTATCCTTTCATCCCCAAGGCTGGCTATGGTCGGGAACTCCTCAAATTCCCCCTCCTCAAGAACCTCTATCCTTTTTATCTCAATATCCCTTTCCCCTTTGTAGAATTTTACCACCCCCTCAACCATGACAACCTTCTCTTCCTCGTATGCCTCGCTCACAAGATCGTAAAGCTCGCGATACTTGTCAATGTCCTGGTCATACCAAGCGTGAGCCCTTATTATACCGGTCCTATCCCTCAGGTTGAACTTCAGCGGCTCCTTGCCCGAGGGCCTCGGCCCCGAGCCCATTTCCGCTACAATAAACATATCCGTCACCGAAATGCCGGGGACGAGGTCTTTTACCCAGACTTCCTTCTTTAGCATTATAAGCCCAGCACCTCGCTCATGGTGTATAGCCCTGGCCCAGACCTTGCAACGAACCTGACGGCCGCGAGAGTTCCTGCGGCAAAACACCTCCTGGAGAGCGCCCTGTGCGTTATCTCAACAACCTCTCCTTCTCCCATGAATAGGACCGTGTGCTCCCCGAATACCTCTCCTCCCCTTAGGCTGAATATCCCCACCTCTTCTGGCTCTCTAGTTCCCGTTCTCACGCTTACCGGCCTTATTCCGGGCCTGGATTTCTTGATTGATTCAAACAGTGCCTTGGCCGTGCCGCTCGGCGCGTCGCTCTTGTGCTTGTGGTGGGCCTCGGTTATCTCTATGTCGTATCCCTGAAGCAATCTCGCCGCTTCGGATACCAGGCGGAGGATGAGGTTTATTCCGAGGCTCATGTTCGGGGAGAGGACCACCGGAACCGCCTCCGAAAGCCTTTTTATCCTCTCTTTTTGTTCGTCAGTGAAGCCGGTTGTGCCTATTACCAAGCCCATACCGGCCCGGGCCGCCTCCTCCAGCAGGCTGAGCGAGGCATCGGGCCTGGTAAAGTCAACGAGGATTTGGGCCTTTGCCTCTGAGAGCCTTGATAAGAGGGGGAAACCAGGATCCTCTGAAATTCGCTCCGGCGCCTCAATTCCAGCTACAAGCTCCATGTCAGGCGCCTCCCTTACGGCCTGGGCTACTACGCTACCCATCCGGCCTAGCGCGCCTGATACAACGACCTTTATGCGTTCTTCTGGCACGCTTCCCCGTTTCCTCCCTATTTCCAGCTCTCCAGGCCCAGGAACACCCTGAGCTTGTTCTTGAGGTCCTTGTCCTTCCGAGAGCCTATCCTGAAGCCGACGATGTATGCGGTGATTGTTGCGATGAGGGTAAGCGCTCCTAGGCCGGCCGCTACATAGAGATACCACTTTGGCTCTGCGGACTCGCCCTCCTCGTTCTTGAAGCTTTTCTCAAATATCCAGGTAGCGCCCGTGGCCGCGGCCGTGGAGGCAGTGCCTATTAGGAAGGCGTTCTTAGCGTAGTTCAGGGACTGCTCCCTCGCGTTCATCGGAAGGACATAGGTCACCTCTCCGACATCCTTCGGATAAACCCAAAGCGAGTCGTTGCGCTCCTTGTTTCCCGTGAACACCTTTATGCTGTCCGGCGCGACATCCATCACGGGAGCGTTCAGGGTCTTTTTGCCGTATTTTACCCTTATCTCAGCCCATCCTCCCTCTTCCCTGAGGATGTTCTGGACCCGAGGGTTCATGAGGGGTTGGACATCGGCCTTGACCTTGTAATACTTCGGGCCGCAGGCGGCGGTTCCGAGAATGAAAATCGCAGAAACATAAGAAAATCTCTTCATGTTCGGGTTTCCTTTCATTTCACCTCCCCGTCCTCGTCCACTTGAGGATCCGGAGCTCGCCGGCGTCCACCTTTACAATGTAGACGCCCGACGGAATTGAGCCCGGAAGCTCAAGGGAATTGAGCCCGCCCTGCAGTTCTCCCGAGAAGACCTCTTCCCTCATCCTGCCGGAAACATCGTATATCCTAACCGAAACAACCCCCGCATTAGGCAGGTTTAGGAACAGCCTGTCCCCGGATATCCAGGCGCTCATCCTGTTTTGTCCTGAGAGGTTCTCCCGGACGGAGGCTCCGTGGAAGTCGGCCCTGAAGTAGCCGTTGCCTATGGTTCCGAGGAGGACCGAAGAGGAAGTGAGGGTTACGGAGGAGGCGAAGAGGTTCGGGAGGGTGTCGTATTTCCAGGTTGAGTAGGGGAAGGTGTCTGATGCGACCACGCTCACCAGGCCCAAAGGCCCCGTGGTCTGCCAACAGGTCACGAGCCTGTATCCGTCGGCGGCCACATCCGGCATACTGAGGAGGGAGACATATCCATCGCCGCCGTAGAATTGCCACTGCCAAGAGGAGTTGTCCCATCGCCAGATGCCCTGGAGGTTGGTGTCCACCGAGGTAAAGAACACGGCGCTTGATGTTGTATCCATCAAGCAGGCCATCTGAAGGTTGGGGCTCATCTGCGCCCAGCTCGCGCCTCCGTTTGTGGATCGTGAGACCCCGGCGGTGTCCGTCATGAATATGTGGCCCCAGGATGAGACCTTTACATCGCCGAATATGGCGATCCCAGCCCAATAAAGCGGATAAGGCCTTACAAGGCTCCAGGTGTTTCCCCTGTCTATGGACTTGAAGACTCCGGTTTGCTGGGTGAGGAGGTTGTAGCCTAACCCGTATAAGGTATCCTGCGCTCGGTCCGCCAGACTGAACATCAGTGGCGCGTTGAGCAGGGAAACTGGGGTCCAGGAGGCTCCGCCGTCCGTGGTCCTGTAGAAGGAGGAGAATGTCCCGAAGCTCGCTATTCCCGCGTAGACGAGGTTCGCGGTTGCGGCGTGGATTGAAAAGCCAGTGGGGGAAAACCCATCCCCTGGGTCAAAGACGGGGTTGAGGGCGTTCCTCGTCCAAGAGAGGCCGCCATCGGTTGACTTGTAGAGCCTGCCGGATAGATAATCCAGGACATAGACCAGGTTCCCCTGCGCGGTTATCCCGTGCGGGCTCGGTGACCAGACCCCGTATAGGGTCGTGTTCCTTTCGTCCCAGGAAACCCCACCGGTCAGAGACCTTATGACACCAACCCCGTTAGTGCCTCCCCAGAGGACATTGCCGGCGTCGTCCGTCCACAGGACGCACTCGGAGGTGTATATCCACGCCGTGTCCGCGAGGGCGTTGAGGTTGAACCGCTTTATGCCCTCTGGGATAGCGGAGGATGCCAAAAGCAGGGTATCCTTATAGAAGTTCAGGTGGGTATAGAGCTTTCCGGAATCCGCGGTTAGCCAGGTGTTCCCCATGTCAGTGGAAACAATGAGCACCCCTGAGGATGGGAACCCCTCCAGGGAAAGGGCCGCAAAGACCAGGTTCGGGGTGAGAGGGTGAACCGCTATGGCCCTCAGGTCCCGGTAGGGGCTTGTTCTTGAGAGGACGCGCGTCCAACTCGCCCCTCCGTCTGTTGAGCGGTATATGAGGGTAGAATCGGCGTTGCCGCAGGAGAAGAAGAGCACATTAGGAGCCGATGGGGTCGCGGCCAGGCCATACATCTCATCCCAGTAGGATAAGGTGCCTCCGGGGTTCGTCCAGGTGGCGCCGCCGTCCGTGGAGCGATAGAACTTGATCAGGTTGTTCAGGGTGTCTTGGCCTGCCGTGTAGACCGCGCTCAACTTGTCCTGGTTCAATATCTTATAGCCAAGGGAATTGTCCTCAAGGACGGTGTCCCAGCTCATCCCCCAGTCAGTTGAGCGGATGATCAGCCCGCCCTCTCGTGCCAGAAGGATTGATCTGTCCGCCGTGAGGGTGCCATCATCAGTCCCGAAGAGGGCAAAGGGCACCGTGATGTTCCAGCTAGCGCCGCTGTTCGTGGTCATCCAGAGGTTGGGCCAGGAAACCGCTATGACGCTGTCCCCGTTTCCCCAGGTATAGACAGCTATCACGGAACCGCCCTCAGGGCCGACAGGGGTCCAGCTCAGGGGGGTTGTCGTCACTCCGGGCGCCACATGCGGCACATCCACGCGGGGCCAAAGCCCCATTGCCAGCGCTATGATGTTAAACATACTACACCTCCTAACGTCTTTCCGCATAATTATAAACCCGGAGGCCGGGCAGTTTCATTTCCGCGAGTTGATAATCTCCGGGGACCTGCTTTAATATGAAGGGGTGATCCTTTTCCTGCTCGCGTTTTCCGGGGGCCTCACCCAGCGGATAACCCTTACGGGACAATATGATCTTGTCCTTGCCTCTGCCTCAGCGGCCGGCCTGGATTCGGGCGTTTGGTGCGGCAGGAGGGTTGACGGCGTGCCGGATAATGCCTTTCTCCTGGGCGCTTTCCTTTTCTGGACATCGGGCTTTTGGACCAGTTCTCCAGGCCGCATGACCTCAACCAGGCTTGCTGTCAGCTTCGGGGATACCTCGTATGTCAATCCACAGCGGGCCTTTAGCGCAAACGGAAACTGGGTGATGTTCTCTGATGTCACCCAAAGTATAAACGGAGGGATCAACGGCACCTACTGGTGCCAGAAGCTTGACCCAGCGAGGGGATTCTCTTGGTGCCTCATCCTCCTATATACTGCTCCGGGCATCCCGAAGAGGACCCTTGACTTGCACTATGGGTGCCTTGATCTCGGATTCAACGGCGACACGACGCCCTGGAGCGATACCTTCAGGCTCGGGGTTGCGGCAAGCCCTCCGTGGGGAAAGTTCGGTTTCTTCTCGGTTGGAGGGGACGGCATTTGGGAGGGGGACAGGGCAATCCTTCGTGGACACAGGCTTTCAAACTGGATGAACCCGTGGAACAATGTTGGCAACGGGAGCTACAGCGATCCCTTTACCGGGGAAGGGGCGTGGATGAATTGGCCGTGGGGTCCTGCTGATGCTGATGTTTTTGAGGTCTCAGGGCTTTTCCCCTCAGGGACGGGTTCTGTTCCCTATTCCCTGACCCCTGGAGATGATTGGATATACTATGGTTTCGCTTTCCTGCTTGCGGATGAGACCGGCTCAGCTGGCACAAGCGAGGAGGCTGGCACAGCGATGGTTGTGCCCGGAAGGGTCTTCAGGGTCAAAAGCCAAGAGGGAGGCTTTTTGAGGATATATTACGCTGACGGCAGGCTCGCTTTTGAATTGCCTCTGGGCCCGGGCGCGCGGGAGGTAATCCTCTCGCTCTCTCCTGGCGCGTATATATACACCTTTGGTTCCAAAAGGGGGAGCTTTATACTGCGATGATCAGCTTTTTCATAACCTTCACAACGGCCGCCCTTCACCTTGAATACACAGCCTACGAAAAGGACACCAAAGCGACATTCTGGGTCACGATAACCGATTACGGCGATAGCCTTGAGATGCGTTCGGTGAACGACAAGGGCCTTGAGTTCACAGCTATAATGGACAGGAACTCCCGGCTCCTCAGGCTTGAGAAATACCAGGACGGCAAGGAGAAGACCAAGGAAAAGTGGACGGGCGACGGCTATCAGGTGCGCATGTGGGGAACCGAGAGGAAAGCCAACGCCACGAAGCCCGCCGCGGACAGGCACACGATAGCCTTCTTCCTTGCGAGGTTCCCATTTGGTGAAGGGGTAGAGAGAAACTACTCCCTGCTTGTGCCGGAGCTATTCTCCATGGTTGAGGTGAATGTGAAGTGCCTTGGCAAGGAAACCGTGTCAACCCCTGCCGGGGATTTTTCGGCCTGGAAGCTCCAGATGAAGGGCAGGGGCCTAACAAACCTTATGCTGATGGGAAAGCGTTTTTACCTCTGGTATGCTGAGGAGGGGGATCACCTCCTCGTGAAATATGAGGACTCGGACGGCAGGGGATTCTCCCTTTCAAAGAAGTGGGAGGATTGAGATTCTCAGAAATACACCAGGCCCACCCCAACAGTTCTCGGCGGCCCCGGAAGCCCAGGAACAGGTTCATAGGATTGGTTCAAAAGGTTGTCCACGAAGAGGCTCAGGGTAACCGGACCGCGGCTAAGCGAAGCCTGGCACGAAACCAAGCAGGTCCCGTCCTCCCAGGAGAGAAAAGCCCACGGAGTCCCGGCCTTCAGGGAGTTGGATGGGGTCCTCATCGCGTATTTGGATATGTATTCCTCCTGAGCGTATTTCTTCTGATACCACCAGCCCACGAAAAACCACCTGCCCCCTGCTTCGGCCCAGGCCCCGTAGCCTCGGATCCCCTTGATGTTCCTTGCCTCCCAAATCCCCTCCGGATTTTTCGCCCAATCTATGAGGTCATCAAACCTCGCCGCAAACCCCCCTAGCTCAAACCATCGCCGCCCGAGCGCGATCTCGGCCCTTGTCGTTTTCTCCGGAAGGAGGTTGGGGTTTCCGGAGTTTCCGGGGTCCTTGTAATACATCTCTGTTGCCGAAGGGAAGCGGGTTGCCAGGGAGCCGGAGGCGCGAGCCGATATCTCCCCGAATGCCCAGGAGATTCCAGCGTTGAGGCTCGGAGCGAAACCCGTTCCCCCTCTCCAGTCCTCCCTTACGGCTATAGCGAATCCAACAGGGCCAAACTCAAGCCCTGTCTGGTAGAATAATCCTGCACCAGGAGCCTGATGATAACCGAGCCTGTCCGAGGAGAGCTCCCACCAAGAGATTTCCAGTCCGCCCAAGCCTGGCCCAACTACAGCGCTCCAAGAGCATAGCGCAAAGGTCTTTATGTGATTGTTCTCGTAAAGGTCCGGATCGTCCTCAACGAGAACGAACCTATCCGTGTGTCTTCGCAGGCCCAGGCTGAAGAGTTTCCAGTTTAGGGTAAGTATCCCGCAGGTCGTCCACTCCCTTGAGGGATAAGGCGCATAGAAGTCCCTCGCGCCGAACCCCTTCCACGAATACCCGAGAAAAGCCCTCGCCTCGCCGAGGCTCGTCTTTTGGGAGACCCTCCACATCCGATAATCGGAGCCAGGCCTGTAGCCGTCTGATCTCGCTCCTGATAAGCCCAACCCAAGTTTCCCGTTTCCTATCTCAACCTGGCCGCCGCATGTGCCGAAACCCGCGGCAAAAGCGCCTGCTCTCTTTCCGTTGGCCGGATCCCCAGTCACAAAGTTCACCGCTCCGGATGAGGCGCCGGGGCCAGTTATGGACGAGGCTCCTCCCCTAGCTACCTCAACCCGGGCAAGGTCAAAAAGCCCAAGCGGAACATCCGCGCTGTGGTGCGCGGTCTGAGGGTCCTCGCACCTTACCCCGTTCACGAGGATAGCGGTCTGGGTATAGTCTCCGGCTCCTGAGGCGATGTCCGCCTGAACCCCCGGCATCCCGCGCGCTGTGAGGTGAACTCCGGGCGAAAAGGCCGGGCCGCGCTCGGCGGATTGCCAAAGGATTGACCTGAGCCAGGAGGTATCAAGGGTCCAGACCGAGGTCATCGCGCTGGAGAAACCTGGCGGAAGCCTCGTTCCGAGGACCCTAACCGTGTCCAATGTGTGCTCTGGATACTGGGACAGCAGTAGCAAGAGGATCATAAGGGGCAAATTTTATTGGGTTGTGATGTCGTTTAACCAGATATGGGGAGAGGGATGGCTTTCCCTTTCCCCCGAAACCCTCATTTCAAACCCTTGAGGATCTTCCTCAATTCCTTCGCCTCGTCCTTTTTTCCTGAGGATTCATAGGCCGAGGCCGCGGCCTCCAGGTATGCCTTCGCGTCCTCCGGTTTGTTCTTCTTTATGTAAGAGAAACCTATGAACTTCAGCGCGTCCGCGGAGAACTTTCCGCCCGGATACTGCTTGGTGTAGCTGGTGAGGGTTGATATAGCGCCGTCGTAGAGCTCCAGCTGATATAAACACGCGCCCAAAAGAAAGAGCGCCGTTTCCTTGTTCTCGTAAGCCGGGAACTGGCCGAGGAGGTGCTCAAAAGCGTCCTTCGCGCCCTTAGCGTCCCCTTTAATGTAATAGAAATAACCCGCCGAATACAGCGCGTCCGGAGCCTTTGAGGATGTTGGGTTCTTATTTGCGAAATCGTAGAGGGCTTTGGCCGCTGAGAGGGTATCGCTCTGGATGAGCCTAGCCGCGAGAATGAACTCGTATGTGGCTTTTAGGTCAGGAACCTTCCAGGATGTGTAGTTTCGTGCCTTGAGGGAATCCGCGTATGTGGTTATCAGGGCCTCCGCGCGCTCCTTTGACCTCGCGGCCATTTCCGAGCCGGGATAATTTACCATGACATCCTGCAGGATGTCCAAGGCCTTGATGTAGCTACCTCCGGGGATGTATATGTTGGCCTCAAGATACAGAGCGGTCGCCATGTCCTCACCCTGTGGGAACTTTTCTTTATATAGGGTTACGGCATCCAAAGCCTTCTTGTATCTCTGCGCCTCATAGAAGCTCTGGGCCGCGGCGATGAGCACCTTCGGCGCCTTGGGGTGGTTGGGGTTCTTCAGCGCGAACTCAACCCAAAGGTCGGCCGCGCCCTCCTTGTCCCCTTCGTTTAGCGCCTTCGCCGCCTTTGTAAGGAGCGCCTCAGCGATCACATCAGCTGATTTAGGCTGATATGTGAGCTGATCCCCCGCCTCATAGATTATCGCCTGCATCCGCTTTTTTGCGTCCGGAACGGTTGAGTGGTCGGGATACTTCGCAACCAGCATGTCATAGTATGCCATAGCGCCGTTGTAGTCCTTCTGCGCCAGGAGCGCGCTCCCCGCAACATAAAGCGCCACCGGTTCATCCTGATCCCCCGGATATGTGTCCAGGTAGCGCTTGGCGAGCTCAAAAGCCTTCAGGTAATCCCCGAGCTCATAGTAGAACCTGCAAGAAAGGAGGGTGGCGTTCTTTGCCTTTGGGTCCTTCGGGTAAGCATCTATGAACTGCGAGTAAAGGTGAGCGGCCCGGAGGGTATCCCCATCCTCAAGGGCCTTGGTAGCGGAAGAGTAGAGCGAAAGCGTTGCTATCTCCGGATTACTGGGCGTGTATCCCTCTATAGCCTCAGGGTGCGCGGCGGCTATTGCCTTCATACGCGTATCGGCGTCTTCCCGATATTTGCCCTTTGGGTTCTCGCTCACATACTGGTCAAGGTATCTGAAGGCGTCCCGCCAGTGCTCCAGCGAAAGGTGGACTATACCCAGAAGATATTTCAGGTCCTCCGTGCCGGGCCGGCCCGGATACTGAGTGAGAAGCCTCTCAAGATAAGGCAGGGCATCCGCATATCGCCCCTTCTTTATCAGGCAATCCGCCGCAAGTCCAAGCGCGTCCGGTATCCTCGGGTCAGCCGGATAATCGTTTATGAATTCCTGGAGGAAGGCTAGAGCCTCGGTGTATCTGCCGTCCTTATATGCGGTGAGAGCCGGGAAATAAGCGAGCGAGGCGGCAAGTGTCGGGTGCGCTTTCATGAAAGCGGTGTCCGCGTTTATGGCGGCCCCATACTTGACGAATATCTGCTCCATCTTTGCCTGAGCGGTGCCAACATACTCCGAGTTCGGATACCGCGAGACAACCTCATCATACCTCTCAAGCGCTCCCCTGAAATCGTCCCCTTCCAGGAGCAGGTCTCCTTCAATTATCAACGCCTTTGGCGCTTCTGGGGAGTTGGGGAAGTTCTGCCGGAACCAAGCGAGCTTTTCCCTCGCTTTGTCTGGCTGGCCAGCCTGTATGTAAATGCCCGCAACATCAAGGGCTGTCTTCGCGGCGCGGGGCGACCTGGGATACTTAAGGAGGAGCTTTTCCCATATGGCCACAGCATCCCCGTATGCTTCCATAGCGAATGCGGAGAGGCCCTGGTAATACATCACATCCGGCACAACATCGTCAAACTCCGGGTAACCAGCTACAACCGATGCAAAGCTCCTGTATGCGCCCTGAAAGTCCCCTGAGTTAAACTGGGCTACGCCTATCCCATAGTAGGCAGTCACCAGGAACTTTGGCGAACCAGTAGCGAGGGTCACGGGCCCGAGCTGGTCCTTAGCGTCCTGATACCTGCCCAGGTGGATGTAGCACCAGCCGAGCCCAGCTTTCACCTGCCTGCGCCTATCAGCCAGGGAAGAGAATTCGTATTCATCAACCAGTGCCTTGAATTCCTCCGCCGCCGCGGCGTAGTTTCCAGCGTAATAAAGGCTTTCAGCGCGCCAGGCGAAACGGGATGACATGAAGTCCGTTTTGAACGGCTTTACGGCATCCGTTATCTTGAGATCAGCGGCGAGGAGAGCCAGAAACAGCATATGGAAATTATAAACCATCTTCCGCGCAAACTGCACCCTCTCGCCTGTGCCAGCTTTATAATTTCTCTATGACCGCGATTATCTTTTTAGCTCTCAGCGGTATTTCTACTGGGGCCAGCGCGGAGGCTCGCCCCTACTGGGTTTTCTTCACTGACAAGGGACCTGTGGGCCCGGCTGACTACGATCAGGCCTGGGCTTCTCTATCCGATCGCGCCAGAGAAAGGCGGCTAAAGCACAGCTTTACAGTGGGGTTCGGCGACCTGCCGGTCCGTGAGGAGTATATCTCTCGGATAACCCTCCTAGGGCCAAGGTTTATCGGCTCCTCAAGGTGGCTGAACGGGGCCGCTTTCTGGATTGAGGAGGGGGATATCCCGCTGATCAAGGCACTGCCCTTTGTCAGGGAGATAAGGCCTGTGGCCCGGATGGCTCATCCGGAGGTGAAGGTTGTGCCCGCGGGCACTGCAGGGTGGGACCCCTCACAGTATGGGCTATCCTATTACCAAGCCGCTATGATGCAGGTTCAGTGGGCGCACGACCAGGGCTACGACGGCAGGGGCGTCCTCATAGGGTTTCTTGACACCGGGTTTCACATAAAGCCAGGGGATCGTCACCACGCTTTTGACAGCATGCAGGTCATCGCGCAGTGGGACTTTATAAACGGAGACACGATTGTTTGGAACGAGTCCGGCGACCCTTGGGACCAGGACTTCCACGGGTCAATCTGCTCCGCCACGGTTGGCGGATACTGGCCAGGAGAGTTTATAGGCATAGCGCCGAGGGCCCAGTTCGCGCTTGCCAAAACCGAGGATGTTTCCGACGAGCGGCCCATTGAGGAGGTTTGGTATGTTCAGGGGCTTGAGTGGCTGGAGGGCCTCGGTTGCGACCTCACCTCATCCTCTCTCGGCTACATAGACTGGTATAGCTACTCTGATCTTGACGGCGATCACGCCGTGACCACGGTCGCCGTGGATTCGGCCGCGGAGCGCGGGCTACTTTGCGTTACCGCTATGGGAAACTCCGGCCCCATGCCCGGAACCCTAATAGCCCCAGCGGATGCTGACAGCTGCATATCCGTGGGAGCTGTGGATTCGGACTCCGTTGTCGCGGATTTCTCTTCTCGCGGTCCCACATATGACGGCAGGATAAAGCCCGAGCTTTCTGCCCTTGGGACCACAACCTATTCTGTTGACCCATACAGCACAAACTCGTATGATTACTACGGCGGCACATCCCTCGCGACGCCCCTTGTTGCCGGGGTGGCGGCCCTCTTAATCCAGGCAAGGCCAACCCTGACAAATATGGAAGTCAGGCAGATCCTCATGGAGACCGCTTCCAACGCGGCCAGCCCGAACAACGACATAGGCTGGGGCGTGCCAAACCTCAGAGCCGCGATAGAGACCGCGGTTGGCGAGGGCCCGGGAGCCGCGCGGACGGGGTTCAGGCTTGTGGGCTACACCCTCGTTCTCAACGCCCCGAAACCCGGCGCCCTCTCCGTTTACGATGTCGCTGGCAGGGCCGTTCTCTCCCGCGAGGTTGCGATGGGCGAAAACAGGGTTTCCCTCGCCGGGCTCCGCGCGGGCATCTATTTTCTGAGGGCGCCGGGAAACTCCGGCAAGTTCATCCTGCGCTGAGATGGGGGCCGGAACAAACGCCTCCCTGCCGGGGTCAATAAAAGCGCTATGAAAAAGCTTTTGATTGCGATAGCCTTTGCGGGCATGGGTTGTGCCACGATGAAAAGCTCTGATTGGGCCATATCCCCTAGCTACGATTTCGGAAGGTCATACAGGGTCGCGCTCGTCTCCGATGGCGGGTATCTTGATGACGCCGCATACAACCAGGTTTCCCTTCAGCTCCTCAAGGTAGGCAACCTCGTTGTCCTTGAGCGCGAGCGGGTTGAGGGCGTTCTCTCCGAGCAGGAGTTCGGCGTTTCCGGCGCCGTTGACCCCTCATCAGCTGGGCGCATAGGCAGGCTCACGGGCGCGGAGGTGGTCGGCGTGGTCTCGTTCACGGGCGGCAGTGTCCTGGTAAAGCTCATTGATTCCGAAACGGGCGAGGTCCTCTACATGGGCCAGGGCGTAGGGCCAGACTTCAACACAGCGGCCGAAAGGGCTTTGGCTCCCCTGCTTGAGGAGGCGAAGAAGCGGAAGTAATCCCTTTTCCCAGAGCGGTTTTGGGTTCAGCCAGAGCCTCAGCGCTCTGAACCCTGCCGCCGTGTCCTCCTCTATACTGGTAAGCTTCTAGTTTTTATATTAAGATCTTCTTACCTGTATAGAGCCTGCCAAAATGGTCAGGCTTGCCCAATGCCCCACCGAAAGCGAGATATTCCAGGGCATGGCCTTCACCACAGCGCATCGTCGGAATCTTGACGGCAGGTTGGAAAACCTGCCCTGGGAAAGATTTATTGGGAGAAACCTCAAACCTCCGGCATGCCAATCCATGGGGGGTTTTTCAATCTGCTTGACTTATCTTTGCCTGGTAAGAGGAATATAATCCCCCTTTACCCTATTATTTACCTGGTTCACAATTTCGCCAAAAAATTTAGAATTGTCAGGATTTTTGATCCCATACACGTAGTAAAAGATATCTGATATGGCGTTTAGAAACTCTCTTTTTGTGATTTGGGGAGCAATGTAGCTCTGACCAAATTCTTTGTAAAGAAGATTCAATGACGGAGCATCGTCATATTGATACTGCTCCTGATATGGCAGGGGGGGTTGACGATATTCAATCTCTACCTTCCAAAACCTTCCAAAGCGCTGAAGTACTTTCTGCCAGCGATCGTTTTCTGGCTCCACTTCTACAAACCAGCCGCGGATTCTCCTATTATCCATCAACATTCTTATTTCAGCTTTAGCTATAAGTAATGAGAGATAAGAAGATAAAGGACAATAAAGATTCCAATCTGGATTAGCACATAGATAGCCCCCAAAACCTGTATTATAAAAAGTGAAAAAGGAGGCCATACCAATTATATTATTTGTTTCTCTTAGAATAGCAAAATGATAAGCGACAAATTTCAAATTCGCGCTCCTTTGAATCCATTTCTTAAATCCCTCTGGTGGTGCAACTAACGCTGGGTTTGTTTTTTCAAAGGCCTTTTGATAAATTTTCATTGCGTCGTTAAATCTTCGCTCTTGTTCTTCATTATTCAAATCTGTGATCTCCTCACCAATCACATGGTCATGTCTGCCAACATACCATCTTAAAGAAGAAGTGGGAACCTTTCCCTCTTGACGAAATTGTTTAATGTAATCCATGGTTATCGGATCGCACAACCCTTGCCCATTAATTAAATCAATTAACCTGTTATAAGGGGTGAACCTCTCTTGTGGGTTCTGAACTACCAATAACCAGTGCGTGTTCTTATCGTCGGGAGGTAATGGAATTTCAACTAACCTATACCCCTCCTCACTTTCCAGGCGGTCAAATTGTTCAAGCCAGTTTTCCAGCGGCTTATCTAGATCTAGAGAGATAGCCATTTTGAAGGGATCCCAAACTTTTCCGAACTCTTCGTTTAACTTCTCAAAAGGTAGATCCTTACCCATAGATCCTTACCTCCAGTTAAAGGCTTTCCTAAAGCACAACCCGCTTTGTTCATAGTGAAAGTATAGAGTATTTCTTCAGCCCCGATCAAGCTTTCGCGCGGCTGACCTGGCCCATTTTCAACCCCCTCTAAGTCCTTGACTATCAAGGAGTTTCGCTCAATACCCGATGGCGCAAAGGTTGTAGCGACTGTGATCGGTGAATTCCTTTATTTTATCGGGGAAAGCTGATTTCCAGTTCATCATGTTTGGGGTTGAGTTCGGCCAAAATCCGGCCAAACTCGGCCAAAATCAGTAATTTATTACTGGTAATAATCTACTGATAGAATGCCGTTTTCCCCCGTTCAGGATAGTGAATCCTCGCGTTTGGAAAACGCGAGCAAAATATTACTACTGGTAATTGATTACTGCTACCGGAATTCCAGCTACTCAAGGGACTCGGCCAAAGCACTCATAGCGCAAGCGGCCAAGCATAACCGTCCTATTGTTATCCTGCTGTAATAGCCCCTCTCACCCATCCTGAGGATGCTCTCAGGCAGGAGTTTGCTCTCCTTAGCCTTCATCCCTGCCTCAGCCAATAGGAGCCAGGCTGAGAACA
>Ga0078972_1002658_pt1 | contig 48402 bp, 46 predicted proteins | sample YelNatPaOPGAMG01_FD_67568 | JGI IMG/M metagenome (GOLD analysis project Ga0078972, IMG submission 67568) | Hot spring thermophilic microbial communities from Obsidian Pool, Yellowstone National Park, USA - OP-RAMG-01 (SPADES assembly) (version 2) | ecosystem: Environmental > Aquatic > Thermal... | reverse complement strand
GTAAAGGTCCCTTCATCTTCGCTGTCCAGGTTAAGCAGATAGCGGCCACGAAGCATATTTTTGCCCAGGTTAAAAGCTCCGGTTAGGCCGGTTTCTTCATCAACCGTGAACAGACACTCCAGAGGGCCGTGGACCAGGCTCTTGTCTTCCAGGACAGCCAGGCAGGCAGCCACGCCAATCCCGTTATCAGCTCCGAGCGTGGTCCCGCGAGCTTTTACCCAATCGCCGTCCACATAAGCTTGAATCGGGTCCCGGTTGAAATCATGGGGGACATCAGAGTTCTTTTCGCAGACCATGTCTAAGTGGGCCTGAAGCACCACGCCTGGCGCATTCTCATAACCGGGAGAGGCCGGCTTGCGGACCACTACGTTGCCCACCTTGTCTTTCTGCCACTCCAGGTTCCAGGATTTAGCCAGATTGATGATGTGCTCAGCCAGAGCTTTTTCGTTGCCAGAGCCATGCGGTATGGCTAAAATTTCCTGGAAGTGTTTCCAGAGATTCTGAGGCTTTAGAGAAGATAATTGTTGGTTCATGTTTTACCTTCCTCGGTTGATTCTTTTGTTATAATATAATAAAAAAGAAAATTTCGTGCAAGGAAATTATCAGTGAAGAAACACCAGGTTCTGTTCTTTGTTCTGATTTTGCTTTTACTTCAGGCCTCTGCTATGCCTGGCCTGACAGAGGAGCGTCCAAAGCTCCGAATTGTAACTACCATTTATCCTCTGACCGAAATAGTAAAGGGAATAGCAGGTGATAGGGGAGAGGTTTTCCAGCTGATTCCCACCGGTGCTGAGGTTCATGATTTCCAGCTTCGGCCCTCGGACGTGGCTCAACTGAGGCAGGCTGACCTTCTGGTGGCCGTGGGGCCGGCCTTAGAACCCTGGCTCCCCAAGATTGAGGCGGCTCTAGGCGGGAAAATCAGGCGCCAGGTTTATTTTTTTGATGAGCTAAAAAAACAGGGTTTCCCCGGACTGGTCGAACAGGACCCCCATCTATGGCTGGACTTAAAGGCAGATGAGTTGCTGGCTGGAGCTTTGCTCAACCAGCTGGCTGAACTTGACCCAGAAGGCCGCCTTTATTACAGCGAGCGGGGCCAAAAGCTCCAGGCAGAAATTTCGGCTCTTGACCGTGAATTTCAGGAGCAGCTTATGAACTGCCGCTCAAACCTTTTTATCGTCGCCGGTCATCAGGCTTTTGGTTACCTGGCCCGCCGCTACCACTTGCAACTTGTCTCTCTGGTGGGCGCCAACCCGGAAGCCCGTCCTGGGTTAAAGAAAATTCAGGAAATTATTGAGTTAATAAAAAAAGAAAAGGTCAGAGCCATTTTTTATGAGAGTTCGGTCACCCCTTATTATGCTCGCACGATAGCCGAAGAAACGGGTGTTGAGCTTTACCCTCTATCAACCGGCGTTCATCTCCGGCCAGAAGAAATTAAAAATAAAGTTGGATTTCTGACATTAATGAGAAAAAATTTAGAAACTATTAAAAAGGCTCTGGAATGTCCGCGGAGGAAGGAGTAATAATGACGGTCCAGGAAGAAATCATCAGGGTAAAAGAGGTGAGCTTTTACTACGATAGCATCCCTGCTCTGGAAGACATTAACCTGAGTGTTGTCCGGGGGGATTTCCTGGCCATCATCGGACCAAACGGCTCGGGTAAAACCACTCTTTTAAAACTTATGGTGGGGTTGCTGAAGCCAGCTTCTGGCCAGATCTTTCTTTTTGGTCAGGAAATAGAAAACTTTCGGGACTGGCACAGGATTGGCTACATCCAGCAGAAAGCCATTAATTTTGACCCCCATTTTCCCATATCTGTAGAAGAAGTCATCTCCTCCAGCCTTAATTCCAACCCGAAGATAAGAAATAAATTCAAGTCCAATCAAAAACAAAGAATCATGGACAGCCTGGCCACAGTAGGACTGGAGAAGCTGATAGACAGGCCGATTAACACTCTCTCCGGTGGGCAGCAGCAGCGGGTACTGATTGCTCGAGCTCTGGTCACTGAGCCAGAAATCCTCCTGCTGGATGAGCCCACCACGGGAGTGGACCTGAAAGCCCAGGAGGAATTTTACGACCTGCTGGGGCGACTGAACAAAGAATATCATCTGACCATTGTTCTGGTGACCCATGATTTTGGTATAGTGAACCGGCACGTGAATAAGGTCGCCTGCCTGAATCAAAAGCTCGTTTATCATGGCCAGCACGAAGAATTCTGTAGTTCTTCCGTGGTGCAGGAATTTTTAAAGGGCGGACATCATCTGGTTTCTCACCGACATTGAGGTAAAAAGGATTTTTTAACATGACTGAGCTTCTGGCTTCTGGAATTTTTTGGCGGGCCCTGGTGGCCGGGCTTTTTCTGGCTCTGGCCTGTGGCCTTCTGGGAGTGTTTCTGGTCTTGAGAAAAGAAGCCATGATTGGCCACGGGCTCTCCCATGTAGCCTTTTCTGGTCTGGCTCTGGGGTTTCTTCTCAATTTTATGCCTTTGGCTGTTTCACTGGCGGTTTGTCTGCTGGGAGCCATCCTGATTCTGGAAATCAGAGAACACGGCAGTCTTTATGGCGATACCGCCCTGGGCATCATCAGCAGCGCCGGACTGGCTCTTGGTATTTTGTTGGTGTCTATGAAAAGGGGGTTTGGCGTGGAGCTGATGAGTTTTCTGTTCGGCGACATCCTGGCCATCAGCCCGGGCGAAGTCTGGTTTTCAGCCGTTTTAGCCCTGGTAGTGGTCATTCTTCTGAGAATTAACTACCACGCCCTTATCTTCATGACTTTTGACCGGGAAACGGCCCTAGTTTCTGGTGTCAGAGTTAAACAACTGGACCGGATGATGGTTCTGCTCACCGCTATGACCGTGGTTCTGGGCCTGAAGCTGGTGGGGATTCTGCTGGTCTCGGCTCTTTTGGTCATACCGGCTTCAGCCGCTCTTCAGGTAGCCCCCAATTTCAAAAAAACACTCCTGTCCTCCACTCTTTTCAGTTTTATTTCAATTATTTCTGGCATTTTTTTATCGTACTGGCTGGATACCCCGGCCGCGGCCATGATTGTTTTTGTTTCCCTGGTGCTGTTTGCGGGCGCTTTAACGGGCAAAAAGAAAAAAATGAGCTTTTAACCCGGTAAGTATTTTTCCATGAGTTTCTCCACCTGCTGAACTTTTTTCTCCAGCTTGGTCCTCAATTTTTCGGCTGCCGCCAGAGTTTGTTTTTTGAACTTCTCATCTTTGATGTTTGGTAAATTTATCTTCACGTTGTAATAAGCACCCAGACCACAGGTTCTAGCAGCCAGAGCCGCTACTCCGGCATCGCTGACCGAGTTTTTATTGCCATAAGTCACTGCTTCCTGGGCCAGTTCCACCAGCTCCAAAGACTTTTCCAGCACCGAGAGGGGAACGAGGGTCGCTTCTTTGTTGGCCTGTTCTATGGCCGCTTCCCGGGCTTTGACCTGTTCATCGGTTGCTTTGGGCAGCCTGAAAGCTTCCATGACTCTGTTAAAGGCTCTGGTATCCTGGTCAACAGCCTGCAAGAGCTCATCTTTTAATTTCTGGGCCCGAACGGCCAGGTCTTTCATACGGTCATAAGCCTCTTCGTAGCCCTTTTTCCCCACCGTCAGGTTAGCTACCATGGAGGACAGAGCCGCTGACAGGCTGCCGCACATGGCGGCCACACTGCCTCCGCCAGGAGCTGGAGAATCCATGGATAGTTCGTCAACAAATTCATCTACTCTCATCCTGATTAAAGATTTGGGGTCAGGTGGTATCTGGTATTCAATGATTTTTTTCATAGGGTCAAAAGGCACGATATCTCCCAGGCCCAGGGAACGGACCGCTATCCTGATTAATTCTTTTTCCGGGACACCGGCACTTTTGCCCTGTTTTTCCAGATAATACCTTCCGGCCATCAACAAAGCTTCTTTGGGAATAAGGCCAACCAGCTCACTGCCCGTAACCCGAACGCCAAATTTTTCCGCCAGACGACAGGCCTCATCAAAGACCACATGCGGCGGAGTTATTTTGTAATTGGTAAAATTAATGGAAATCTGGGCAATACCGTATTCATCAATGTACCAGCCCACCGCTTTTACAGCCTTGAATTTTCCGGGCAGCATAACTTTCTGGCCGTTTTTGTCGTAGACGAAATTGCCGTCTTTATCTTTTTTAGGCCGGCCACTTTCTCTGAGGTAGGAAGCAATTTCCTGAGCAATTTTTTTATCCCGGGTGTTCAGGTTGATGTTGTAGGCAATGAGAAATTCGCGAGCGCCAATGACCGTGGCTCCGGCTCTGGGATTAAATACCGGCTGACCATAATCCGGTTTCCAGTTGGGATCTTTTAATTTCTCTGCCAGGCCTTCATATTCCCCAGCCCGGATGTTGGCCAGATTCTTTCTTTCTGGTCTGGTGGCCGCTTCTTCATAGAGATAAACCGGTATGCCGAGTTCTTCCGCTACCCGTTTTCCCAGCTCCTGTGCCAGACGGACACATTCTTCCATGGTCACCCCGCTGACCGGAACAAAGGGACAGACGTCAGTGGCGCCTATCCGGGGATGAGCTCCCTGATGCTGGCGCATATCAATAAGTTCAGCGGCCTTCTTGATGGCTTTAAAGGCCGCTTCTTTGACAGCTTCTGGAGGACCGATAAAGGTAACCACGGTGCGATTGGTAGCCTGGCCAGGGTCCACGTCCAGCAGCCTGACTTCGGGCGTAGATTCAATTTCCCTGACGATAGCCTGAATTTTTTCCCGGTCTCTTCCTTCGCTAAAATTTGGTACGCATTCAACGATTTTCATGGTTGGTCTCTCCTTTTTGGAGTTTTAACTGCAGCTGGCCTTTTGGGTTGTAAACTTCAATATTATCGAAAATCTTTAGATAGTCAAATTCCGGGTTAAATTTCCCCACTACTACGATCAGTGGTTTGTTGCTCAAGTATTTTCTGGCTGCTTCACGCACGTTTTCCGGCCCCACGAACATGATATTTTCCAGGTATCTGGTCCAAAAATTATCTGGCAGGTTATAGATATTTTGCAGGGCTAACTTTTTGTTCAGCTGTTCAGGATTCTGCAGCTGCAGCAAAAAATTTCCAATCAAATAGGTCTTGGCTCTTTCCAGTTCCAGAGGATCAGGTGGAATTTCAGCCAGGCGGTTCAGTTCATTGAGTATTTCCCTGACCACTTCACCGGTAGTTTCCAGGGAGGTTCTGGCTCTTATCCAGAAAATTCCATTATTTTTTAAATAATAAACATTACTGAAGGCATAATAGGCCAGCCCTTTGGTTTCCCTCAGGTTGAGGAATAAGCGACTGCTGGTCACCCCGCCAATAATCTGGTTCATAACCAGAAGGTGAAAATAATCTTCGCTGTTAAAAGGACTGATGGTGTTCCCGATAATCACCGCATAATCCTTGGCCGGCAAATCAACGAAATAAACCCGGTCAAAATTCTTGTTTTCCACTCTGGGGACGACCGGTCTTTCTATGGGCCTGGCTACCCAGCGGTTGAAGGCCTGGCTGACCTTCAGGCTGGCATTGTTCAAACCCACCGGACCGTTGATGATAACTATGGAGTTATTCGGACGGATGAGACGGCGGTGAAAGGCGACGACCTCTTTTTGACCGATGTTTTTTATTTCCTCTTCTTCTATCGGGCCGGGATTGGTTATTTCGGGGGTGAGCAGTTTCTTAAGCAAAAAGTTAAAGCCGATTTTTTCCAGGTCTTTTTTGCTGGAAAGCAGTCGGTAATACAGATCTCTTTTCACATATGTCAGTTCCGCAACTGGAAAAGACGGTTCAGAAAAAAAAGACTTGATCAAATTCAACGCCTGGTCCAGATGGTCATCCAGACAAGAAAAGGTAAAAATCGTATAATCAGCGTTGACTTCAACGTTAACTTCCATCCCCAGATTATCCAGGGCCTCTTCTATATCTGAAGCACTCATCAGCTGGGTACCTTTTAGTAGCATCTCAGCCGTGACCGTGGCCAGGCCGGAAAAGCCGGGTGGAGAATCTATTTCTCCGGCCTGAACGACCACCTGTAGGGTTACCAGACGGGTGTTTAACCTGGTGATAGTGATTAGTTTCAAACCGTTTTCCAGCACCGCCGTTTCCACGGGAGGAAATCTTAAAGGGAGAAGCGGGTCAGGATAAGGTGGGTTGCGCCTGAACCTTTCCTGAGAAAAAACCATGACCGGGCTTAAAAATAAGAGCCCCAGGAGCAGCAGGAGAGCCATCAAGGTTGGGCCAGGTCTTTTTACTACTTTCATTAGAACTTTACCTTGGCAGAATGGTAATAAAACAATAGTTATCTTCTTTTAGATATCTTCTGGCTAACGATAAGATGGCATAAGAATTTACTTTCTCCAGCTGACTCAGCTCCTGATTAACATCCGGCAGGTTCCCCTCCTGTAAATAAAATTCAGCCAGGGTTAAAGCCCTGGACAGGTTGTTTCCGGTTAAATGAGAAAAATAATCAATTCTGTACCTGGTCTTAGCTCTAAGCAGCTCTTTATCTGAAATCATTTCGCTCCGCAGCCGGGCGAGTTCCTCAGTCAGAATTTTTTTGCACCTGTCCACCATAAGCTGATTGTTGGCCGTCAGAAAAATTTTCAGGGAAAGATATTCACCCCGGTTTTCCAGACCACCATCAAGAAAGAGGGCTACCCGTTCTTTATTAACCAGCTTGTTATAAAGACGACTCTTTTTGCCGTTGAGCAGGATGTATTCCAGCAAACGAAAGAGTAAATAATCTTCTTTTTTCACTCCGTCAAAGCGTAAACCAAACTGGAGGGCCGGGATGGAAACTAAGGGGTCAAACATAGTCTGGTCTCGCCTGGAAAATATCGAACGAAAATCTACTGTGGGCTGGCTGATAGACTCAGGACCGCGGGGAATAGATTCAAAATAGCGGCTGACCAGCTCTTTGACCTTAGGTAGTTTTACATCTCCACTGAGGCTGAGGACCGCGTTATTGGGTACATAATACTTCCGGTAGAAAGTTATCACATCCTCCACCGTAATCCGGTTCAGGGAATCCGGAGAGCCGGTCAAAGCATGGCCGTAGCTGTATTCCGGGAAAAGAATTTCATCTACCAGGAAAAAATAACGAGAATAGGGTTCCTGTATTCTTCTTTGATTCTCGTTATTTATCAGCATCTCCTTAATCCGGCTGACGTTAGCCTCGTTAATATCCAGAGAGGACAGGCGGTCAGATTCCAACCAGAAAACCAGGCCTAACTGATTAGCCGGGACGGTCTCGTAAAAAAAAGTCTTATCAAAAGTGGTAGCGGCATTTAGTTCACCGCCGGTATTCTGAATATAGTTTATATGTTGCATAGGGCTCACATTTCTGGAACCCTGAAACATAAGATGTTGCATGAGGAAAGCCAGTCCGGCCCGGTCCTCGGGGTCATTCCGGGAGCCGACGCCATAAGCCATAACCACCGAGACCACGGGCAGTGAATCATCTTCATAAACGATGACTTTTAATCCATTTTTCAGAGTAAATTGATTGGGCTGGTTATAGCCAGGAATCTGGGCCAGAAGGGTAGTGGCCAAAATCAGGCTTAGAAAAGAAATTAAAAAGGCACTTGTTTTCCTGCTTTTAAGCCTGAACATCATTTTCATTTTTTAAGATGATTCAGGCTAAAAATATCATAAATGCAGAAAAAGTTAAACCCGTTTTTTTCCGGGCCGCTGGCTCTACTCTGTTTACACCCATCAGAATAAAATAATCTTTGATTTTAAGCCGGAGCAAGTATATTATTTTTACTAAAAATTTATAAAAAGTGAGGTTGATATGGAATACGAAATTAAAGACCTTAAACTGGCTGAAGCCGGAAAACTGAGGATTGAATGGGCCGCCAACTCTATGCCTGTCCTGAAGAAAATAACAGAAAAGTTTTCTCGGGAAAAACCCTTAAAGGGTATCAGAATTGCGGCCTGCCTTCATGTAACCAGCGAAACAGCCAACCTGATGATAGCTTTAAAAGCCGGGGGAGCTGAGGTGCGTCTGGCAGCTTCTAACCCGTTAAGCACCCAGGATGAGGTGGCGGCTGCTCTGGTTAAGTATGAAAAGATTCCGGTTTTTGCCATAAAAGGTGAAGACCAGAAAACTTATTATGCCCATATAGAAAGTGCTCTGGCCCACCGTCCCCAGATTACCATGGACGACGGTGCTGACCTCGTTTCTACCATCCACAACAGTAAGAAGGAGCTTATTCCAGAAATTCTCGGTGGCACAGAAGAGACTACTACTGGAGTGATAAGGCTGAAGAGTATGGCCAGACAGGGAGTGCTGGCTTACCCCATTATTGCGGTCAATGAAGCTAAGACCAAGCATCTTTTTGACAACCGCTACGGCACAGGTCAGAGCACGATAGATGGTATACTGCGTTCCACGAACATTCTGCTGGCGGGCTTGACGGTGGTTGTGTGTGGCTACGGCTGGTGCGGGAAAGGGGTGGCCATGAGGGCCAGAGGGGCCGGAGCCAGGGTGATTGTCTGTGAAGTTGATGCCTTAAAAGCCCTGGAAGCAACCATGGATGGCTATGAAGTTATGCCTCTCCGGAAAGCGGCCGCCAGGGGCGATGTTTTCATCACCGTCACGGGAAATAAAAACGTCATCAACCAGGAACATTTTAAGCTCATGAAAGACGGAGCTATCGTGGCCAACTCCGGGCATTTTAACGTAGAAATTGACCTGCCCGCTCTGGAAAAGATGAGCACCCGAAGAAGAAAAGTTCGTGAACTGGTTGAAGAATTCACTCTGAAAAGCGGGAAGAAGATTTATGTTCTGGGCGAAGGCCGGCTGATAAACCTGGCGGCAGCTGAGGGGCATCCGGCACTGGTTATGGATATGAGTTTTGCCAACCAGGCTTTGAGCGTTCTTTACATTAAAGAGAATGGCCACCAGCTGAAAAAAGAAGTTTATCCTGTGCCAGAAACCATTGACCAGGAAATTGCCAGGCTGAAGCTGGCCTCCATGAACATAAAAATAGACCGTTTAACCGCTGAACAAAAAAGATACCTGGCTGGCTGGCAGGAAGGAACCTGAGCCAGGCGGCGAGCTGAACTTCAATCTTTGATCAGTTTTTTGATCTGCTCCAGGTAATTTCTAACTTCTGTTCTGTCCTCCTGGGAAGTCAGCTTGGGCAAAAGTTTTTCAAAATTTTCTCTGGCCAGGTTATACTTTCCGTTATTGAACTGGGCGCGGGCCAGGTTAAAAAGAAAGGTAGGGTCGTCGGGGACAATTTTAACTGCCTGAGCAAAGGAATTTTCTGCTTCTTCATTGTCACCCAGTTTTTCCAGAATGAGCCCACGCAGGTTGTGAGCCATGGCAAAACGGTTCCGCACCTGGATGGATTTTTGCACGTTTTCAAAGGCTTCTTCGTACCTGCCCTGGACAAAATAAAGTCTGGCCAGGTTGTAGTAGGGAAGCTCTCGGGAATTGTAATTAGGGTCAGAGAGCGCCTGGCGGTATTCAGCTTCGGCTTTATCGTATTCTTTAAGCTCAAAATAAATCGTTCCCAGGTTGTTATGAGCTTCGGTAAACTGGGGGTTAATTTCCAGGGCTTTCTGAAAGGCTTTGATGGAGGTGGAGAAATCAGCCTTCATAGAATAAGCCAGCCCCAGAGCATTCCAGGCCAGATGATTTCTGGGGTTCAGAGCCAGACTCTTGTTCAGGTATTTAATGGCTTCATCAACGTTGTTGCTGTTCAGGTAGAAAAGTCCCAAGTTATACTGGTAAGTAGGATCTTTTTCCCGGGCTTTTTCCAGTTTGTTCTGCTGAGTAGAAGCACAGGCGGTCATGGTTAGAATAAGAAAACCGATGAGAATAAAGAGCAACCCTTTTGTTTTCATCAGGCCCTCCGGCAAAAATTAGTCTTAATCAAAGATTTTTTCTTCCTTCAAATCTCTGGCCATGAGGTCTTCCAGAGCTTTATGCGGCGGTTTGCCATGATAAAGAACTTCGTAGACTTCGTGGCAGATAGGCATATCAATTTTTTTCTGACTGGCCAGTTTCTTGACCGTTAAAGTATTGCGAACTCCTTCGGCCACCATTTTCATTTCGGTTAAGATCTGTTTCAGAGATTTTCCCCTGGTCAGTTCAATTCCAACATGGTAGTTCCGGCTCATTTCGCTGGTGCAGGTAAGAACCAGGTCGCCGAGACCGGCCAGGCCAGAGAAAGTATCCTTCTTGGCCCCCAGAGCCAGACCCAGTCTGGTTATCTCCACCAGACCACGAGCAATCAGCGAGGCCCGGGAATTATTTCCGTATCCCAGGCCGTCTGAAATACCGGAAGCAATGGCAATAACATTTTTAACCGCACCGCATATTTCCACCCCGACCACGTCGCTGGAAGTATAGATGCGGAGCTGAAGACTGGAGATAGTGTGCTGAATCTCTCTGGCTACGTTCTGGTCGCGAGAAGCCAGCACCAGGGCGGTTGGGTGACCGGCCGCTACTTCACGGGCAAAACTGGGGCCGGACAGCACGGCTATTTTAACTTTTTTTTCTGACGGGAAAATTTCTTCCATCACCTCAGTCATTCTTTTTAAGGTCTTCTGTTCCAGGCCCTTGGTCAGGCTAACCACCACCTGTCCTTTTTCCAGGTAATCAGCCATCCTGGTGTACATCTGGCGACAAAATTGAGAAGGAACAGCCACGAAGACCAGGTCAGATTTCTCCAGGGCTTCAGCCAGGTTCCGGTAGAAACTCACCGTGGACGGGAAAACATGTCCGGGAAGGAAAAGATGGTTAATCCTGGTCTGCAGCAGCCCCAGGTAAACTTCTTCTTCCCGAACCCAGAGTTTGGTGGGAAACCCGAGTTTGCCCAGGTAGTAAGCAAAAGCAGAACCCCAGCTGCCCGCGCCGATGACGCTGATTTTAAGCATTTACTCTTTCTCCGAATTTTCTTTCCTGACCGGCTAACAATCGTTTCAGGTTGGCCCGGTGCTGCCAGACAACAACAAAAAAGATTACCAGGCTGGCCCAGAATAAATTTTTATCTCGCCGCAGCAAAAAATTGATAAAGGGGAAGGTAAAAAGTCCGGTCAGGGTAGCCAGGGAAACATACCTGAAAAGCAAAACCATGGCCACAATAATTCCCAGGCTTATGAGCATGGGAACTGGCGCCAGGTACAAAAATCCACCGATAGTGGTAGCCACACCCTTTCCGCCTTTAAATTTCAGGTAAAAGGGAAAACAGTGGCCAAGAACAGCCAGCAGCAGACCGAGCAAAGCTCTTTTTTCATCCGCCCACCATAGTCTCCCTAAATAAACAGGCAAAAAGCCTTTCAGCAGGTCAAAGAGCATGACCGGGACGGCCAGCTTCCAGCCCTGGTAGCGGAGAACGTTAGTGGCCCCCGTTGAACCACTGCCTACTTCTCTTATGTCCTTCCTGGCTTTTATTTTAACCAGAAAGTAGCCAGGGGATAATGAACCCAGCAGATAAGCCCCGAGTAAGAAGATTGCTAATTTCATGCTAACTCAAACTTACCTAAAGGTTTATAAACAGGGCCTTCAGGCCTGAGAAGGCTCTGGAAGAAGGTGATCTCTTTCACCATCATCTGGCCAAATTCCTCGGCCGAAAATTTATCCAGCAACTTTTTGAGCCGGTCCTGGTTTTCTGGCTGTTTGGCCCGGCCAAGAGTCAGGTGAGGGGAGAAGGCCCGCTCTTCTCTGGGGAACCCCCTTCTTTCCAGCTCATCTTCCAGTTCTTTTTGTAAACGGAAAAGTTCCGGAGCCGCTTCCAGGCCTACCCAGATCACCCTCATTCTGTTCTGGCCTGGCGGAAAACTACCCGTTCCTTTAAGCTTTAAAGAAAACGGCTGGTACTGAGAGCTCAGTTTGATTAAAGTTTGCCGCACCGTTTCTGCCTGTGCTTCCTCAATTTCTCCCAGAAATTTAAGGGTCAGATGAAAATTTTCTCTGGCCACCCATTTTATGTTCCGGCCAGCTGGCTTAAGATTTTCCACCAGAGTGGTGAGCCGGTCCTTGATTGAATCCTCTAAATCAACAGCAATAAAAGCTCTCATGAGACTTTCCTTTTTAGCGCACCTGACCTATGTTCTAATTTTAGCAATTTTAGCCTGACCATATCCAGCGCTTTCTGAGTGGCCTGAAATTTTATCTGTTCACGGGTGCCCAGGAAATGACATTTTTCCACTTCTATCCCATCTGAGCTGGCCAGTCCAAGATAGACCAGCCCGACCGGCTTTTTCGGGCTGCCACCACCAGGTCCAGCTATCCCGGTTATGGCCACAGCCAGGTCCACGTCCGCCTTTTTCAGCAGGCCAGAGGCCATGGCCCGGGCCACCTCGGCGCTGACAGCTCCTTTTTCCTTTATCGTTGTTTTCGGAACAGAAAGAAGTTTAATTTTGGCTTCATTGCTGTAAGTTACCAGTCCCAGCTGGAAATAATTAGAACTGCCGGGAATGTTAGTCAGGCGGTGAGCTAATAAACCGCCGGAGCAGGATTCCGCCGTGGCTATGGTTTTTTTCAGGTTGATTAATTTTTCGGCCACTACCTGTTCGAGAGTCCTGGGCTCAAAAGCGTAAATTTTATCTCCCAGTAGCCGGGTGATTTTCAGTTTAATTTTTTCCAGCTCTTGTGTTCTTTCTGCTTCCTGGTCTTCAGAATCAATTTTTAGAGAAAGGATAATTTGCAGGTCGCCGGGTGAAGCCAGAATAGTCAATTCCAGGTAAGGAGGAAGCTTCTTATAAACTTCTTTTATCCGGTCTTCTACCCAGGATTCGCCGGCCCCGGTTATTTTAAAAAAGGCTTTTATAATTTTTTTCTGGCTCAGATTTTTCAGACGCGGCAGGACCAGGTTTTCCACCATGGGTTTGAATTCAGAGGGCGGGCCCGGAAGAAGAATAAAAATCTTTCCGCCTGTTTCCAGCCATTGCCCGGGCGCTGTCCCGTGCGGATTTTCCAGGATTTCTGCTCCCTCAATAAGGTAGGCCTGCTTTTTGTTAGAAGCAGGCATGGCCAGACCCCGGCTGGCAAATCTTTTTTTTATTCGTTTGAGGATTTCGGGGTTAAAAATTAATCTTCTCCTGACAACCCGGGCCAGAGCTTCCTTGGTACGGTCGTCTTCCGTCGGGCCCAGACCACCAGAAAGAAAAATTATCTGGCTTCTTTCTCTGGCCGTCCTGATTACTTCCTGAAGCTCGCTCCAGCGGTCGCTGACGACTGTTTTAAAAGTCAGGTTCAGTCCCGCCTGCTCCAGTTTTTCCGCCAGAAAGAGCGAATTAGTCTCTGGAAAAGAAGAAGAAAGAAGTTCGCTCCCCACCGCAATAAATTCTAGGCGTTGGATATTCTTTTTAGCGGTCCTCATCTTAGAAAAATCCTGGCTATCTGAAGCAGCACGTTTACGGCTAGCCCGGTGCCCACATCATCAGCCATGATACCCCAGCCCTGAGGGAGATTTTCTAGTTTTTTAATACCCAAGGGCTTTATGATATCAAAAAACCTGAAAAGGATAAAAGAGACACCCAACCATTTCCAGTCCGGGCTTATCAGAAACAGAGCCAGCCACTGTCCGGCGACTTCATCAATGACAATCTTGCCCGGGTCCTTCAGGTTCAAAGCCCTGGCATAAACGGAGGAAGTGTAGGTGCCCAGAAAAAAAATAACCAGGAAAAGAACCAGATAAAGTGGCCAGGAGATCTGGTGAAAAAAGAAGCGGTATAAAACCACCACTACCAGGCTGGCTACTGTTCCTGGAGCCAGAGGAAACAACCCGATGCCAAAAAAAGTGGAGATAATTTTTGCCAGTTTAATCATTTATTAACCTGCCTCTAAGATCATAGGTGAGAGCTTTCTTAATTTTTACCCTTATAAAATCTGGCCATTGATTTTTATAATCAGGCAAATCGTCCACCAAGACCAGACCATCCACTTCCGGAGCCTGAAAACGAGCCCGGGCCCGGCCGATTCTCTTTCCTTCTTTTTCTTCTACTTCTTCCAGCAAAACTTCCAGTTCGGAACCGACAAACGAGCGGTAAAATTTTCTGGATATTTCTTTCTGCAGTAGCATGATTTCCTGCTGGCGCTTTTCTTTTTCCGCCTGGGTAACCGTCTCTTTTAGACTGGCCGCGGCGGTGCCTGTTTCCGGGGAATAAGTAAAAACGCCGAGGTGAGTAAATTGAGCATTTTTTACAAAATCCTTCAATTCTTTAAATTCTTTAATTCCTTCACCGGGGAAGCCCACAATCAAAGAGGTTCTGATGACAGCTCCTGGCACGCGCTGGCGTATTTTTTCTATTAATTTTAGCGCCCGGGGTCCATCCAGGCTTCTTCCCATCAGCTTCAGTATTTTTTTGGAGGCGTGCTGAAAAGGCAGGTCAAAGTAGGGGCAGATTTTTTCTTCTTTCATTATTTCCAGCAGCTCATCGGTTATTTCTTCCGGATAACCGTAAAGAATCCTGATCCAGCGTAGACCTTTTACTGGCAGCAATTTTTCCAGTAGTTTTACCAGCCCGGCTTTGACCTTCCGGTCGCGACCAAAATAAGTAGTGTCGTGAGAAATCAGGTTAATTTCTTTTATTCCCAGGCTGGCCAGGTTCTCAACTTCCTGGACGATGGAACTGAGGCTTCTGGATTGATAAGGACCTTTTATCAGGGGAATGCTGCAGAAACGACAGGCATGAGAACAGCCTTCGGAGATTTTAACGTAAGCCCAATTTCGGCCGGTGCTGATGGCCCGGGGAGTCAAATGGTCCAGAAGAAAAGTCTTTTCCCGGCCTGGAAACTCCTGCTTTTCCAGGATAGCCCACAGCCGGTCAAAATCCCGCACTCCAGCCCAGTAATCCACCTGAGGAAATTTAACCTTGAGGTAATCGCCAAACCTTTCCACGTAGCAGCCGACGACCATCAACTGACGGCCGGGCTTATTTTTTTTCCAGTCCACAAATTCTGATATTACCTGTTCAGCTTCATCTCTGGCTGGTGCTATGAAACCACAGGTGTTGATGATGACCAGGTCGGCTTTTTTCGGGTCGGCGGTGAATTCGTAGCCACGCTGGTGAAGGCTGGCCAGCACTACTTCAGAGTCTACCAGGTTTTTAGCACAACCAAGGGTAATCAGTGATACGACTGGCATTAATCTTGACTTTAGGGATAAATCTTGTAAAGAAGCCTGGGGAAAGGAATGGTCTCCCGGATGTGAGGAAGCTTGCACAGCCAGGCTACCGTTCTCTCCAGGCCCAGGCCAAAACCGGAATGGGGGAAGGTCCCGTATCTTCTCAGGTCAATGTACCATTCGTAGGCTTCCCGGGGCAGGTTGAACTCTTTAATTCTCTGTTCCAGAAGCTGGAGGTCATGTATTCTCTGCCCACCTCCAATTATTTCACCATAGCCTTCAGAAGCCAGAAAATCCACACCCAGAGCCAGGTCCGGGCGTTCCGGGTCAGGTTGCATGTAAAAAGCCTTGATTTTAGCCGGGAAATGGGTCACACAAACTGGTTTATCGTAAATTTCAGAAAGGAGTGTTTCTTCGGGGGCACCGAAATCATCACCGTAAACTATGTCTGAGCCTTTTTCTTTCAGTATCTTTACTGCTTCATCGTAGGTAACCCGGGGAAAAGGTTTGCTGATTCTTTCCAGAGGGGCCGTATCGCGCTCGATTATTTCAAAATCCTGTTTTCGTCTTTCCAGCACTCTTTCCAGGATGAACATGATTAAATCCTGGCCCAGTTCAATGATGTCATCAAGCGTGGCAAAAGCCACTTCTGGTTCCACCATCCAGAATTCAATCAGGTGACGTCTGGTTTTTGATTTTTCGGCCCGGAAGGTAGGCCCAAAGCAATAAACTTTACCAAAAGCCGCGGCTGTGGCTTCATTATAAAGCTGTCCGCTCTGGCTCAGGTAAGCCTTCTGGTCAAAGTAAGTAGTCTCAAAAAGAGTGGTTGTACCCTCGCAGGCGCTCGGGGTTAGAATCGGTGTATCCATCAGGCGGAAGCCGCGACCGTCAAAGAAGTCGCGGATGGCTCGGATAGTTTCGGCTCTGATTTGCAGGATGGCATGCTGCTTCTGCGACCTTAACCACAGATGCCGGTGTTCCATCAAGAAGGCTACGGAATGCTCTTTGGGGGCGATGGGATAATCCTGCGCAATCTGGATTACTTCAACATCTTTTATTTCCAGTTCATAGCCACCAGGTGCTCTTCTGTCTTCGCGCACCCGGCCCCGAACAATCACCGAAGATTCCTGGGTGAGTTCATCAAAAACCTTGAAGAGTGGAAAATCCTTATCGGGGCTGAAAATAGTGCCCTGAATGATTCCGGTCCCATCCCGGATGAGAAGGAACCTGACTTTCCCGCTGGATCTCTTATTATAGACCCAGCCTCTGATTTCTACTTCCTGACCTAGGTATTGCCCGATGTCTTCTACGTATACCCACTTCATAGTGAGAAAATTATATCAGATTGCCGCTTTAAATCAATGATAAGAGTTGAGCTTCTGAAGAGGCAGCGGCGGGTGGGAGAAATATGATATAATTCTAAACAGAGATGAAACCATGGGACAAGCAAAAGACTTCAAGCCAGTAAAGCTTATCTGTGGCTTCATTTTTTCTCAGAAAGAAGCCCGGGACCAGGCCCTGAAACTACTGGTTGATAAATTTGGACCGGTGGAACTGGAAAGTCCGGATTATGTTTTTAATTTTTCTTCCTACTATGAACCAGAAATGGGGACAGGTTTAAAGAGATGTTTTGTAAGTTTTGAGCAGCTTATCAGACCAGAAAGCCTGCCTGAGATAAAGCTCTGGACCAACGAGCTGGAAAGAAAAATTCAGGAGCAGTGGGCCAGCCCCGGCCGTCCGGTTAACCTGGACCCGGGTTACCTGACAGCTTCAGCTCTGATCATGGCCACCACTAAAGATTTTTCGCATCGCGTTCCTTTAAGCCAGGGAATATATGCGCATCTGGAATTTCTGTTCAGCAAAAAAGGCCTAAAAATCCTGGACTGGACCTATCCTGATTTCAGGCCAGCGACTTACCATGATTTCTTTTTAAAGGTCAGGTCCAGATACCTGGAACAGCTGAAAAAAATTTTATCCGAGTAAAGATAGAGCCTGAAGTAACCGGGTCATCCGGGTTATTTTTCTTTCTGTCAGGCGGGCCACTATCATCAAGACAGGTAACCACCACCCGCGGTCGGAACTGATAAATCAAAGGAATTATTTCCTCCAACTCATCTTTTTTTCCGGAAAGAGCATTAAGCAAAGCCGGACCGCGATGGATTTTCAGGGCTGCCGACAAAACTTCGGCCCGGGAACTGTTCACGGAAATCGGTAGCTCAGAAGCTGCCTGAATCAGAGGAATGGACCAGACCAGATAATCTTTTTCTTTTTCTCGGCGTGTTCCAGCAAAAACATTGATATAAGCACAACCAGCCTTTTTCTGAGCCAGGGCCAGTTGCTTTATGATTTTTTCTTTTTTCTGTTGAAAGGCTTCTTCCACTTCCTGGCGACTGGTGGTTATCAGATTGCCGATGATGATCATCAGTTATTAAGCGAGCTCCCTTAACTCCTGGACGATGGCTGGCAGCTCTTCCAGCACCGTCTCCACATCCTTTTCTTCGTTAAAACGACCGAGGGAAATTCTTATGGAAGAATTAGCCAGTTCCGGAGATAAGCCAATAGCCAGGAGAACGTGCGAGGGCTCTTCCGCTTCTTCGCTGCACGCTGACCCGGTGGAAACATAAATTTCTTTGGTGGCCAGAGCCATAAGCAAAGCTTCACCCTCTACACCCTCAAAACTGAAATTCAGGGTGCTTTTAATCCTTTTCTCCGGGTGTCCGTTAAACTTCATCCGGCTTATCTGTTTTTCAAGGCCATCTTTGAGTTTCTGAGCCAGTTTTTCCAGCCGGTCTCGGTCCTTCCTCCATCTTTCCTGCAAGATTCTGGCGGCTTCTCCAAAGCCGATGATGCCAGCTGTGTTTTCCGTGCCTGGCCTCAAGCCAAATTCCTGATGGCCGCCATGAATGACAGGGGAGAAGGGGGTCTCTTTTTTAAGATAAAGAGCACCCACTCCTTTGGGTCCATAAATCTTGTGCGCAGAAACAGTTAAAAGGTCAACATTCAGCTTTTTTACATCTACTTCCATCTTACCAAAGGCCTGAACGGCATCCGTGTGCACCGGCACGCCGTATTTGCGGGCCATTTTTACTACTTCTTCTATCGGTTGAATCGTGCCAACCTCATTATTAGCCAGCATGATGGAAACCAGAGCTGTTGAGCTGGAGATAACGGAGCTGAGAAAATCAAGGTCAATTAGCCCGCTGGCATCAACCGGCACGTAATGAACAACATAGCCTTTTTTCTCCAGAAAGCGGGCTGTTTCCAGGACAGCGGGGTGTTCTATGGCTGAGGTGATGAATTCTTTTTTTTCAGGTTGAGCCTCCAGCACTCCTAGGATGGCCAGATTATCACTCTCTGTGCCTGAGCTGGTAAAGATAATTTCACTTCGGTGCGCACCCAGGGCCATGGCCACCTGTTCCCTGGCTTCGGTTATCAGAGATTTAACTTTTTGTCCGAGGGGATAAAGTGAGGAAGGATTGCCAAAGTGTTCTTTTAGAAACCAGCTCATCTTCTGGACCACGGCCGGGTCCAGCGGGGTAGTAGCATTATTGTCTAAATAAACCATCTTTCTCGGCAAAACCAGAATTCCAAGAAAAGTTAATTACCTGTCTTAGTTAAGGGCCTTAGGCAGAAAATTTCTCTTTTATGATGCGAACCACTTCCAGACCGGCTCTCTTCTGACCTTCCTCGGCTGAAGCACCAAGATGCGGTGTGGCCGTAACTTTAGGATGGTCAATCAAGGTAAAATCTTCTGGCGGTTCTTTTTCAAAAACATCAAGGGCCGCCGCTCTCACTTTGCCGGAGTTCAGAGCCTGTAGCAGGGCTTTTTCGTCAACCACTCCGCCTCTGGCCACGTTAACGATGACCACGCCCTCCTTCATCAGGGCAAACTCAGCTTCACCCAGTATGGGCCTGGGCGTTTTGGGTACATGCAGGGTGATGATGTCCGCCTGCTTGAGCAACTCTTCCAGCGGTACCTGTTTGACGGGCAGGTCAGTTTTAATCTCCACTACATCATAGGCCAGAATATTCATGCCAAAAGCCAGGGCTCGCTTGGCCACTTCTCGGCCGATGCGGCCAAAACCGATGATGCCCAGGGTCTTACCGTAAAGTTCTGTACCGGTGAAAGCTTTCTTTTCCCACTTGTGTTGCTTCATAGACAGGTTGGCCGGGCCATGATGTCGGACCGCGCCCAGCATTAACCCAAGAGTGTGCTCCGCCACAGAAATAGAGGTGGCCGCTGGTGTGTTAGCCACTTCAATCCCTTTTTCTTTGGCCGCAGCCACGTCAATATTGTCCAGACCAATGCCTGCTCTGATGATAAGTTTTAAATTTTTGCCTGCTTCAATGACCGGCCTGGTAATTTTGGTGGCACTCCTGACCACTACCACGTCAAATTCGGGAATCACTTTAACCAGTTCTTCTTCTTTAAGTCCGGTCTTGACTTCTACTTCCAGGCCCGGCGTGGCTTTGAGCTGGTCTACTGCTTCCTGATCAAGGCTATCAGCAATTAATATCCTGGTCATTGCCATCCCTCCCGGAGAACTTTTTCCGCCGCAGCCACAGAAGCACCCAGCTGGAACTTGTCATAGCCAAGGTCCAGAAGAGTCATTTCCAGGGCTGACAGGGCGGTGATGATGTCAAACCCACCCATGTAACCAAGGTGAGCAATGCGGAAGAATTCACCCTTGTGCGGGTCCTGAGCGTTGGAGATGTAAGCCATGTATTTACTCTGCATGGTCTTGACCAGTTTGTTGCCGTCCACACCGGCTGGAGTTTTGACGGCCGTCAGAATGTTCCCGGGTCTTTTAGCCAGAAGTTCCAGCCCGATGGCCTTAACTCCAGCTCTGGTAGCGTCACCCAGAATCTGATGATGTTTTAACAGGTTTTCCAGGCCCATGTTTTTGATGATCTCCAGCGCTTTTTTCTGCTGGATGATGAGAGAAACCGCCGGGGTCCAGGGCGTGGTTTGTTTTTCCAGGTTCTTGCGGTATTTTTTGATATCAAAATAAAACTTTGGCAGTTTTGATTTTTCCACCAGCTTCCAGGCCTTCTGACTGAAAGCAATGTAGGCCAGTCCGGGCGGAATCATAAATGATTTCTGCGAGCCCGTGACCAGAACATCAATTTTCCATTCATCCATCGGGCAGGCGGTAGCTCCCAGACCGGAAATACCATCTACCACCAGAATGGCTTCTGTCCCGGCCACCACTTCGCCGAAACCCTTGATATCAAAAATGGCTCCGGTTGAAGTTTCGGAAAGGGTGGTGAACACCGCTTTCAGGTCTGGATTTTTCTTCAATTCTTCTGCCAGCTGTTCTTTGCTGAAATCATCTCCCCAGTTAAGAACGATTTCTCTGGTGTCCAGACCATAAGCCCGGCAGATGTTTCCCCATCTTTCCCCAAACTTACCGCCGTTGATGGTAAGCACCTTATCGCCCGGCGACAGGGTGTTGATGACCGCTGTCTCCATGGCTCCCGTACCGGAGGCGGCCAGGATGTAGACATCTTCTTTGGTTTGAAAAACATACTTAAGCCCCTCCGTTACTTCCATGAAGATCTTAGAGAACTCCGGTGTCCGGTGGTGGATGATGGGCTCTGCCGCCACAGAAAGAACGGTTTCCGGAACAGGTGTTGGGCCAGGGGATAAAAGATAATACTTTTTAATCATATTTAGTCCTCCTTTTTTTATGATTAATTATGATTTTTCTCGTGATATCATTAGTTAAACTCAAATAATTAAAAAAGTCAACTCTATAACTCCAGCAGAAGCCGGGTCAAAAGAGCTGTTTTCTGGATAAAAGAAGGAAGAAGAAGGTGCTCATGCCGGGCATGAATACCTTCGCCTTCAGGCCCCAGGCCATCCAGGGCTGGCAGGCCGACGCTGGCTGCAATGGAAGCATCTGAACCACCACCGCTTTTACCCGGAAAAATGTCAAAGCCCATTTCCCGCGCCATGGTTCGGGCTTTTTCAAAAAGGGCCCGGGAAGCAGAGTTAAATTCCATGGGCGGCGTATAGCTTAGAACTGAAACTTTAACCCGGGCCGGTTTGGCCACCGGTTTTAAATCCCTTAAGTAAGATTTGAGCCTGGCCAGGTCTTCTTTGAGCCAGAAACGAAAATCGCACACGGCCCAGGCCTGCTCCGGAACCACGTTGGCTTTCTCTCCACCCCCGATTAAACCGATGTTCAGCGTCAGCCCTTTGATTTTAATTTTTTGGATTTGCTGTAATTGAAAAATCAATTCTTCAACGGCGCTTACACCTTTTTCCGGAGTACTGGCATGAGCCGATTTACCAAAACACTCAAGTTTTACCACCAGGCGCCCTTTGCGTTCCACTTTTAAAGTGCCACCGGGCAGACCGGGTTCCAGACAGAGCACCAGCCCGGACCGGCGGGCCAGCTCAGCAATCTTCTTATGACTTTCTTCGTGGCCCGTTTCTTCCGCGGAATTCAGGAAGAACCAAATTTTCCTTTTAGGTGAAAGACCAAGTTTGACCATGGCCTTCAGTGCGTAGATGGCGGAAACTAGTCCAGCTTTCATGTCCAGAGCCCCTGGACCATAGATTTTTTCGCCTTCAATGTAAAAAGGCATTTTTTCTAAAGTTCCGACGGGCCAGACGGTATCAGTATGTCCGAGCAGAAGAATGGGTTTATCCTCGGGTTTGGTGCCTGGAGTAAATTCAATCAGGTAAAAATCGCCTGTTTCTTTCTGGGGTATTTTTTTTATTTTAAGGCCAAGGCTGGATATTTCTTTAACTACCGCTTCCGAACAGAGGTCCACCGCTTTTTTATCTGTGGTTGGTGATTCCAGCTGCACCAGATTTTTCAGCGTCCGGATCATTTCCCCTTTCATAGAACGGTAATAAATTTGCCAGTCCATAGAAACTTTCCTCCTCAGACCGAGCTGATTTTATTATATCCGTTAATGGAAATTAAAGAAAACGATTTTTCAGGGTAGAAATAATCTGGTGCTGGAGACCAGAAGCAAGTGTTCTTGGCTTTGAATCCCCTGGCTCAACCACAAACTTAAACTAAATCTTGTTCGGAGAAGCCTTTTATTGATTTGTTGAACAAAATACTCTAAATTTAAATCATGAAATTCTTAGCCTTCAGGCCTGTTATTTTAATAATCTCGTTTATTTCTTTTTTAGCTTTTTTGACCATCAATCTGGCCGGCGAAATTTATTACCCCTGGGAAAAAGCTTTTGCCGGAGCTCTGGACGCAAAAGCCTGGCCGGGCCTGGTCATCATTCCCCGACCTGGAACCGCTTTTGCTTTTTGCCCGAAAATCTACCGGCAGGATAAAACAGCTGAGTTCCACGATTTTTTCTACCTGGTGAGCCAGGTTGGTCCCCATTCACCGGATGGGCTCTACGCTCGGGTAAAATTCGACCTGCATCTGCCGTATAAAAAAGGACGGGAAACACCAGTCTTTCTCAAGCCCGCCTTGCCTGAATACGAAATGGTCGTGGAATGGAGTCGAAGGGAAGAAGAAACAGTCGTCGGCAGGTACCATTTTCCGGACCTGATTGACCGGGCTGCTCTGATTTTTTACTTTCCCTGGGATACCGCCGGTCAATATGAGTACTTAAACGACTCCAGCAGCGTTCATGGTTCAGGCCAGGGCAAAAATGACCTGCATTACTTATGCTGGCTGAGCCTCGTGCCGGAAAAGGTAGAAGCTTCTGGAAACCAGCTGCATTTGACCTTCAGAGTTGATAAGAACAAAGACCTTTACTTTGTGGCTGCCACCGGTCCTTCCGTAGCAGAGATAAAAAACCGGACCGTTAGTTTTTGCCGACCCAAAACCATAGACAGTGCTTTAAACGAGGAAAAGAAAGCTTACGAGAAAAAAAGGCTAAAGGTGAACGGCCTTTATGAAGGGGTAGCCGAAGCCATAACCAACAACCTCTTCTGGATGGTTCTTTATCAGAATGGCTATCATCGTTTTTACACTCCGGCTGGTCGCGGCTGGATATTTCCCCGGCCTGACGGTCAGCCCGACCACTGGACAATTTTTGAATGGGATTCGTTCTTCAATTCTTTAGAACTTTCGCTGGAAAACAGCCGCCTGGCTTTTGACGTGGTCAAGGCTGTGCTCCAGACTCAATACCCTAACGGAAATATTCCCAACTGGCGTGGCCGCTTTGGAGGCACACCCGACCGTTCGCAGCCACCGGTTGGTTCCTTTGTTGTCCTAAAATTATTTTTAAAAACCGGAAACCGGGAACTACTGGAATTTTCCTACCCCTACCTTTTGAAGTGGCATAATTTCTGGACAGAAAGAAAACCTGGCGGTCATTTCCGCCGGGATGGAAACGCTGACGGGCTTTTAGAGTGGGGAAGTGATGTGGACCAGGTAGCCAGAGATGTCCCGCCCTGGGAGAAAGAAGCCACTGGAAAGCAGAGAGCCATGTGGGAATCCGGGCAGGATGATTTGCCTAACTGGGATGTGGCCTCTTATAACGAGCATACGGGCACTCTGGAGATGAATTGCGTGGACCTGAACAGTCTTTATGCTCTGGATGCCTATTGTTTAGCTCAGATAGCTAAGTTTCTCAACCGGGAAAACGAGGCCGCCCAGTTTACGGCTGAATATGAAAAAATTAAGAGACTGATGAACCAGGTTCTCTGGAATGAAAAAGAAGGATTTTATTTTGACCGGCACTGGGATGGCCGTTTTTCCAGCAAAAAAGCCGCGGCCAATTTTTTCCCCCTTATAGCCCGCATCCCGGATGAAGAAAAAGCCCTGAGAATGGTGAAGAAGCTTCTTAACCCGGAAGAATTCTGGGGAGATTTTGTTCTGCCGACCATTTCCCGAGATGACCCGGCTTTTAAAGACCAGCAGTACTGGAGAGGAACTATCTGGCCACCCACCAATTACCTGGTTTATGAAGGACTTAAAGCTTACGGCTTTGATTTAATCGCCGCTGACTTTGCCAGAAAAAGCACAGACCTCTTTTTACGACAATGGAAGAACTACCAGCTCTGCCCGGAAAATTTTGATTCCCGCACAGGTGAAGCCGGTGGACAAAGATACCAGAGCTGGGGACCTCTTTTTGCTTTAATCGGCGTGGAAGAATACCTAGACGTCACTCCCTGGGAAGGCTTTCGCTTTGGCCAATTAAAACTTGACCAAAAAGGAGAACTGCAGAGATTAGCCATTCTTGGACGTCATTATGACCTGGAAGTCTCTCCTTCCAGAATAAGCCTGAAAGAAGAGGGACGAGAACTCCTCAGAACGAACGGACCGGCTATTTTCCGGCATTTCCTGTACACACCCAGCGAAGTTTCTTTTGAAATTAAAAGCCTGGCCAGCCGAAAAGTCAGAATTTTTCTGGACCAGAAAAAACAGAGCCGGATAATTCTTGACGGTAAGGAATATGGAATTTACTACGGTGAACAAGTTGATATTAAAGTGCCAGAAGGTGAACATCAGGTAGTCATCTTGATTTCCAGATAAGGGAAAAAATTAGTAAACCTTAAACTTTATCAGTCAAACAGCAAAAGAACCGGATAGCCCTGACGGGAGAGCCTTTCTGCCAAGTTCCTGGCTTCTTTTTCATTTCTCGCCCTGACCCTTACCCGATAATAAATTTTATCGTTTAACTGGAAGGGGGAAATAAAAACTCCGGGAAAATCCTTTTTTAAGGTTTGGTAAAGCTGCTGGGCATTTTCCATTCTGACAAAGGAGCCAAGCTGAACCAGATATTCTCCTTTTTCCGGAGGGACAAAGCCGATGGCCTCTATCCGGACTCTGGCGGTTCCACTGCCGACGAGCCCCAGCATTCTGGCGGCAGCGTAAGAAAGGTCTATAACCCGGTCTTTCACAAATGGTCCCCGATCGTTAATCCTGACGGTCACGCTGCGGCCGTTTTCCAAGTTGGTGACCAGGACCATCGTGCCAAAGGGGAGGGTGCGGTGGGCGGCCGTTAAATCGTGCATGTTATAAACTTCCAGGCTGGAAGTTTTCTGACCATGGAAGCCTGGCCCGTACCAGGAAGCTAAGCCCGTTTCTACGTAACCGGCAGTTGGCGCCAGAGTGGGGCGAGCTGGCCGACAGCCCGGGGAAAGAAATAAAATTATAATTAAAAAAGCAAATAAAAACCCAGTGCCTTTTTTTCTCAGGTTTATTATTTTTTTCTTTCTTTGTTTCATCTGGTTGCTAAATAGTTGCTAAATATGAGTTGACACCATCATTAAAATATTGCAAAAATAGCAAAAAGACAAATTTATTTTATCAAGGTGCAGGAGAAAAAAAATGAAAAAAATTGAGTCCAGAAAGCTGGAAATGCCTGAATCTCCTTACCGCGACCTGGAATTTCTTGAGTCGTTGGAAGGCAGGACACTGCGCATTCTCAGTGAATATGTCTGGCCCATGGCCAGGCTGGAAAAGCTAAAGGTGGAAAGTACTGTGCTCTTCCTCGGCTCGGCCAAAGCCAGTCCTGGGAGTTCAGATTCCGTACTTCATAAATATTACTGGGAAGCTGAAGAACTGGCTTACCTGATTACCAAATGGGCCCTTAATTTAAAACCGAAGGGAAGAAAATACGTGGTCTGCACCGGCGGGGGACCGGGCATCATGGAAGCAGCTAACCGGGGTGCAGTGCGGGCTGGAGGCAAAACCATCGGCATGAATATTTCTTTGCCCCAGCCACAGATGCCCAATCCCTACATCACCCCGGAATTGAATTTTACTTTTCATTACTTTTTTATGAGAAAATTCTGGCTGATGTACAAAGCCAAGGCAGTGATTGCTTTTCCCGGTGGTTTTGGCACCCTGGATGAATTTTTTGAAATCCTGACCTTGCTCCAGACCGGGAAAGTTTCCAGAAAAGAAGTCATTCTTATCCTGTACGGAAAAGATTACTGGGATAAAGTTATTAATTTTCAGGCCCTGGTTGATTTTAAAGCCATTACTCCGGAAGACCTGGAAATATTCACCGTCTGTTCATCTCCGGAAGAGACTTTCAACCTGTTAAAGAAGAAACTGCCGAAAATGAGCTGAGGGTTAGGACTGCGGAGTCAAAGGCTGAGGAATTTTTCTGGACTTTAATTTCCTGTCTAAGACAAGATAAACAATCAGTCCGGCCAGAATTCCAGAAAGGTCAGCCAGCCAGTCCTTCCAATCACAATTTCGGCCGGGGACAAAAAGCTGATGAACTTCATCGCTCAGGCCAATCAGAGCGCCAGTCATAAAAGTAAGATAAATGCTCAGGGGTGGCCGGTTCTCCAGAACCCGGAAAAATCCATAAGCCAGCAGAAAGCCGAGAACGGAAAATTCCAGCCAGTGCCAGCCTTTATCCCAGTAAAAAAATTTAAGATGGAGACTGATCGGGCCAGAGGACAGGAAAAATATCAGGGCACAATAAAGTGCGGCGGGGAGAAAATGAACCAATTGTTTCCAGGTCTTCATCTACTGGCTTTCCCTTTATTAATGAAGGATATTTTAGCAGGAAAACAGCGGTTGACAAGGCCTGAAGCGATTTTCTTGACTGAACCCTGGTTATGTGGTATCAAGTAAGCAAATGAATAACATAAATTATCTAAAATCCCTTGAGTATCCAGGAAGATTTATCTTCGCCGGGCAGATAAAGTCTTCAGAAGAAATCTTTCTGGTGTATGGAATTACAGGCCGTTCCGCTGCCAGCCAGGCTAGAAGAATTATCAAGAAAGAAGGCGGCTTGTGGGTGGAGCCGAGTGCCCCGGAGCTGTTCCTTTCTGGTAATCCTGATCTTCTGATTTATCCGGCTATGCTTTATTCAGCTCAGGGTGTGGTGGTTTCTAACGGGAAGCATACTGAAGACATAATGAAAGAAATGCTCAACACTCAGGACCCGGTCCAGGCCCTGGTCCGGGGGCTGAGAGACTGGAAATATGAACCTGATAGTCCTATCTATACTCCAAGAATCAGCCTGGTTTATAAGGGTGGTTTTAAAATCGCTACCAGCATCATTAAGCGCGGAGAACTCGGGGCAGTCATAAAAGAATACTTTGACCTGCCGTTAATCCCGGGCAAAGGATGGTGGTTCATGACCTATGCCGGGCCTAACCTGGAGCCGGTGCCGGCTTTTCAGGGTGAACCGGTCAGCCTGGAAGTAGAAGGCACCACGGCCGAAAGAATTGCCAGCTGGGTTTATGAATCTCTGGCTCCTGAACCAGGGAAGAAAGATTTGAGAGTTTCGGTTGCCTGCCTCCGCCTTTCTTTAGCCTGGGCTGAAGTTCAGGAAATTAAAATCATCAACCGACAGGAAGGATAAAAATGGATAACAGGGAAAAACACGAACAGAGAACAGCCCGAACCCAGTATTCCACCCGGGTGGCGGAAGATTTCCCGCCCACTCTGAACTTCGGAGACATTAAGTTTATCAAAAAAATTTCTATGCGCTACGGCGAAAACCCGGGTTATCCGGCTGCTTTCTACCAGGAAGAAGGAGCCAGCGGCCCGAACATGGCTACCATGCAGGTGCTGCAGGAAGGAACCAAAGGTCTGAGCTACATTAACGTTGGCGACATGGACCTAGGCCAGCGCCTGGCCAGAAAGCTGACTGAGATTTTTCCCGGCCAGGCCGTGGCCGTGATTATCAAGCATGAAATGCCCAGCGGCGTGGCTCTGGCTGATAGCGGACTGGAAGCCTTCCAGAAGGCCTGGCAGACTGACCCGCTTTCCAATTTTGGTAGCGTAGATGTTTTCAATTTCCGGGTAGAAGAAGAGCTGGCCCGGTTGCTGGTGGAAAGTCCACGCAACATTGAAGTGGTTTACGCCCCTGATTTCAGCCCGGCCGCTCTGGAAATTTTGGCCACCCGCAAAGTGCTCAGAGTGGTCAAAATGGGAGGCTGGCTGGATGAACCTTCTGTAGATGCGGACCTGGAGTTTAAAAGAGTGGCTGGCGGGCTGCTGGTGCAGAAAAGGTTCAATTCCAGGATTGTCAGCCCTGACTACATAGACGTGGTTTCCGTCAAAAAACCTGATGCCTCTCAGTTAAAAGCTGCTCTGCTGACCTGGACAGTGGCTTGCTTTACCAGGTCTAACGCCATTGTCATCGGCACAGAAGATAAAATCCACGGTATTGGTTCAGGACAGAGAAGCCGGATTGATGCGGCCGAAGAGGCCATCAGGCTTTCCCATCGCGGGTATGGTCCCCTTGGCTGTGTGATGGCTTCAGATGCCTTCATGCCTTTTCCTGATGTGGTGGAGCTGGCGGCCCAGAATGGAATTACCGGCATCATCTATCCGCTGGGTTCAGTCAAAGACCAGGAGGTCATTGCCCGGGCAGATGAACTTGGTCTGGTCATGATGGTGACCAGACGGCCTGGAGAAGTGGACTGCGAAAGATGTTTTCTGCACCGCTGAGTGAGGCAGCGGTTTTTTTCGGTTTAATTCGTGAGCCAAAAAACTGTAGCTGATAACAAACTGATTTATCTTATACACAAACACCAGGCCAGTCATCTTCATTATGACCTCAGACTGGAAGAGAGTGGGGTGCTTAAAAGCTATGCTTTACCTAAAGAGCCACCCACCAGACCAGGAGAAAAAAGGCTGGCCATCCAGGTTGAAGACCATCCTTTAAGTTATGCTGATTTTGAGGGCCTCATCCCCGAAGGTCAGTACGGTGCCGGCCAGGTGGAAATCTGGGACCGAGGCTACTATCTAATCCTGGAAGAAAACGAGAAAATGAAAGAGATGTTAATCCTGGGGAAAAAGCTCAGTGGCGTATTTACCCTGGTAAAAATAAAAGATAAGGAGAATAAAGCCAGAAACCTCTGGCTTTTTTTCAAAAACAAAGATCAGACCAAGAAAGTCAGGCAGAAAGATGAACCAGCGCTTTAAAACAAACTCAGTGTTACGAATTTCATTATTTTTATTACTGGCGAGCTTCTGTCTCTCCGGGCAGCAGCTTTTGGCTCAGGAAACAGGAAAATCAAAAAACACTTTGACTGAACAACAATTAACGGTTGTCGCCGACCGGATAAAATCACTGGGCCTGGCTGAGGAGAAAGCCTATGAGTTTCTCCTGCGGCTGACCTCGGTAGGCGGACGCCTGACCGGAAGCCCTCAGGCGGAAGAAGCCGTGGGCCAGGCCGTCAAGCTGATGAAAGAACTCGGCCTGGACCGGGTCTGGACTGAGCCAGTAACGGTCAACCGCTGGGTCAGGGGTGAAAAGGAAATCGGGCTGGTTAAAAGCCGCAAATTTGGTCAGCATAAAATAAACGTGGCGGCTCTGGGCAACAGCCGGGCCACACCCGGAGAGGGGCTGGAAGCTGGCCTGGTAGAAGTCCACTCTTTCCCAGAACTGGAAAAGCTCGGGGAGAAGGTTATTAAAGGCCAGGTAGTTTTTTTCAACCAGCCGATGGACCGCACTCTAATCAATCCATTTGCTGCTTACGGCCAGGCGGCCCAGTTCCGGGTGAAAGGTGCTTCGGCCGCAGCCAAGTACGGAGCGGTGGCGGTTATGGTTCGTTCGGCCACCTTGAGGATAGATGAGCACCCGCATACTGGCTTGATGACCTATGAAAGCGGCTTACCTGAAATACCAGCTGTTTCCGTGGCCACTGCTGACGCAGAAAAAATAAGCCGGTGGCTAAAGGAGGACCCGGAGACCAGAGTTTTTCTGAAAACCAGCTGCCAGCAGCTCGGACCGGTTGTCTCTCATAACGTAATTGGAGAGTTAACCGGAGCGGAATATCCTGAAGAAATAATCCTGGCTGGCGGACACCTGGACAGCTGGGACCTCAGTCCCGGAGCTCATGATGATGCGGCTGGCTGTGCCGTGGCTGTTGAAGCCTTGCGGTTGATAAAAGCCTGCGGCCTAAAACCAGCCAGAACCATCAGGGCCGTGCTTTTCATGGATGAAGAATTCGGCGGAACCGGTGGACGGGCCTACGCCAGCTCGCCTCGGAGAGCCGGGGAAAAGCATCTTCTGGCCATAGAACAGGACCAGGGTGGTGGAGTTCCGCTGGGACTGGCCGTGGGCAAAAACCCGGAACTGCTCCAGAAAATCTCTCCGCTGGCCAGAGTTCTCCAGCAGCTCGGGCTGCACTGGGTAAAAAACGGTGGTGGGGGAGTGGACATTTCTCCTCTGGTTGAACAGGGAAGTTTAGCTGGAACTATTGTGCCTGATGCGCAGCGCTACTTTGATTTCCATCATTCAGCCCTGGATGTGCCAGCCGCCGTTCACCCGCGGGAGCTCCAGCTTCAGGCACTGGCTCTGGCTTTAACACTTTATTATTTTTCGCAGGAAGGAATCTAAATGTACCTGAGTTTTATCTGGCACTTTCATCAACCAATTTATCGGCATCCGGAGACTGGTAAATTTCTTCTACCGTGGGTCAACTACCACACGACCAAAAATTACTGGCAGATGCTCAAGCTGGTAGAAACTTACGAATTTCCCTGCGCCATAAACCTTGTTCCCTGTCTGCTCGAGCAGATGGAAGATTATGCTCAGAACAGAGCCGAGGACCCGTTCTTTGATTCGCTTTTAAAAACCCCGGAAAAACTCAGGGCTGAGGACCTCAGCCGCTGGCGGCGCTTTTTCCCCGGTATGGTGGAGGAAAAGTCAACGGCCGTTGCCCAGAAGAAGGTGCTGAACAGTTTTTTTTCTCCGCTGTTAGAGCCGGAGAAAAAAACCCGGGATGAGCTTCTCCACCTGAGGCAAAAAATCTTTCAGGAAATCTTTGGCTATTTTTCTGCTTTGAAAAATAAGAACTTACTGGAAATTACTCTTACGCCTTATTATCATCCGCTTCTACCTCTTTTGATTGACCTGGGTTTGGCCAGAAATGAAGCTCCAGAACTTCCTGACTTCAGCTATCCAGAAGATGCTGACTGGCACTTGAGGGAAGCCCGCCTGTATTTTGAGCGTCTGTTCGGCTTTTGTCCGCAAGGAGTCTGGCCCTCAGAAGGAGCGGTCAGTGCCGCTAGCTGCCAGAGGATAAAAAACGCCGGATTTAACCTGGCTTTTACCGACGAACATCTACTCTGGCAGAGTCTTGACCACCGGCCCGACCCGCTTCTTCTTTACCAGCCCTACGAATGCTCGGGTTTGAAAATCCTTTTTCGCGACCGGGAACTTTCGGACCTCATCGGGTTTGAGTACCACCGCTGGCCAGCAGACCAGGCAGTAGCAGATTTCTTCCGCCGGCTGGAAGTCAAAGCCAGTAAAAGCTCAGAAGAAGCCATCTTAACCATCATTCTGGACGGAGAAAACCCCTGGGGAGCATACCAGAATAACGGATTGGATTTTTTACGAAAACTTTTTGAACAGCTTAAAAGCCAGCAGCGTTTTCTGCCCATCACTCCCTCTCAATATCTGATGTCTCACCATGCCTACAACAGGTTAAACCTGGTGGCTGGTACTTGGATGAGCAGTTTTTTTAAATGGGTGGGGCACCCGGAAAAAGTTAGAACCTGGAAAAGACTGGCAGAAGTGAGGCAAAGAAGAGCTTTTTCCCGCTACCTGGCTGTGGCTGAAGGTTCAGACTGGTTCTGGTGGGCTGGTGAGACGCAAGAACCGGAGTTTGACCAGCTTTTTTCTTCTTACCTTAATCTGGCTGACAGAGAGGGTGGAAGATGAAAAAAATGGCCTTTCTTTTTGCTGTTCATAACCATCAGCCGCTGGGCAATTTTTCTTCAGTTTTTGACCTGGCCTACCACCAGGCTTACTGGCCGTTTCTTCAGACGGTCAGCCAGTTCCCGGGTTTTCGTTTTGCCCTTCATTTTTCCGGTTTCCTCTGGGAATACCTGGAAAAAAGTCATCCAGAAGCCCTGGAGCTCATAAGAAAAATGAAAGAAGCCGGTCAGGTAGAGCTACTGGGAGGCGGGTTCTACGAGCCGGTTCTGGTCCAGATTCCCCAGCCCGACCGGCTGGCGCAGCTCCAGCTCATGGAAGATTTTCTAGCCCGGCATTTTAAGCTTCTTACGAAGAGATGATGGAATGGGTGCTGCCTCCGGAAGAACAAAAAACTTTTATCGGACTGAAAGCCAGCCTGCCGTCAGAAATGAAACATTTTCTGCGCGGCGGACAGTTCCGTGAATTCGGGCTCAAGTATTATGAAAGCCATCATCTGCGCTGCCGGCAGATTCAGGTTTCCAGAGAAGTCAACCAGCAGCCTGACCCGGTGGCCAGGCAGGAGCTTTATCAGGCTCAGTGTAATGACGCCTACTGGCACGGCGTCTTTGGTGGTCTCTACCTTCCTCATTTAAGAAGAGCCGTTTATCAAAAACTGGTCTCAGCCTGGTCCAGGTTGAAACTCAGCCCGGGCTGGAAAGAGGAAGATTTTGACCTGGATGGCCAGCCAGAATATTTCCTCCAGCATGAACCTTTTTGTCTCTGGTTTAAACCAAACCGTGGGGGAGCCATCACCGAGCTTGATTATTTACCAGGAAAAACTAACCTGACTGATTGTCTGACCAGACGGGTAGAATTCTACCACCTTTATTCCACTACCTCAGACCAGTCCGGTACAGGCAAGTCCATACATGAAATTCCCAGAGTTTTATCTGAGGAAGTAAAAAAGTGGTTAAAGTTTGACCATTATCAAAGGTTTTCCTTCCTGGAAAGAATCTATCCGGTTAACCTGAGGCCTGAGGTTTACGAGTCAGATTATGCCCAGTCACCCGGACCGTTTGTAGAAAAACCTTTTGCGGTCGGGTGGCAGGGTGCAGCTCTGGTGGCCAGCCGGTCAGCCGAGGTAAACAGCAGCCAGGGCCCAGCCAGAATAACTCTGAGCAAAAAAATAATCCCTGGCCCAGAAGGATTAAACTTTGCTTACGAAATAGAAAACCTGGAACAGAGCCAGATAAGCCTGGCCTTTATCTCGGAATGGAACCTGGCCCTTTTTGAAAATGAATTTAAACTGAAAAACGATAAAATCATTTTTTACCAGGAAAAGCTGGCCTTAGAAGCTGAGAAGGTTTCAGAAATCTGGGAATTTCCGGTTAAAACCGTTTCTCAATCAGAAAAAGATTTTGAGGTCATCACCCAGGGCCTGAGTTTTCACCTAGTCTGGCGTCTGGTACTGGAGCCAGGCGAAAAGCAAATTCTGAACATAAGGTTGGCCGAAATTCAGAAATATAGTCCCGAGAATTAGACACTTAAAACAGTTGTTATTCAGGGTTGGTATGCTATAATTAACTGATAAGAAATTCAAAACGGGGAATTTGGAAAGGACCTGATGAACAATAAAAAATATTTTTGTTTAGTTTTGCATTCTCATATTCCTTATGTACTTAACCACGGAACCTGGCCTCATGGGCTGGACTGGCTGAACGAAGCTGCGGCCGAAACTTATTTGCCTTTGCTTCAGGTGTTGAAGAGATTGGAAAACGAAGGATACCGGGCCAACCTGACCATCAGCTTTACGCCGGTGCTTATGGAGCAGCTGAGCAACTCGGCTTTCAAGCAGGGTTTCGTGGATTACCTGACCATGAAGCTGGAAGCGGCTGTTAACGACTACCTTTATTTCCGGCATACCGGACAGAAAGAGTTTGAAACTCTGGCTCTCTTCTGGCGCAACTGGTACGAAAGGATAAGTAAGTTTTTCATTGATGATTTGCATTCCGACTTGCTCTCGGCTTTTCGCCAGTTACAGGATGCAGGGGCCGTGGAAATTACCACCTCGGCCGCTACCCATGGTTATTTCCCGCTTCTGGCTCGCGATGAAAGCATTGCCTTTCAGGTTCAGCAGGGGAAACATACCTACGCCCGTTATTTTGGCCGGCAGCCAGCGGGTTTCTGGTTGCCCGAATGTGCTTACCGGCCAGGTTACATCTGGACCAGGCCCATCGGCCAGAGCCGAAGCTACAAACGCCGGGGAGTGGATGAAATCCTTGGTCAGGCGGGACTGAAATACTTCTTTGTTGATGCCCACCTTTTAAAAGGTGGAGAAGCTAAAGGCGTTTATTTAGAAAAATTTCCAGCCTTAAAGTACCTGTGGGAAAAGTATAAAGCCAGGGCTAAGAGCGAACCTATCCGACCTGATGACCTTTACCAGCCGTACCTGGCCTATCCTTCGGGCGTCAGCTTTTTGGCCCGTGATGAGGTCACTGGCCAGCAGGTCTGGAGCCGGCACTCTGGCTACCCCGGAGATGGTAATTACTTAGAATTTCACAAAAAACATTTTCCGGGCGGACACCGTTACTGGAAAATCACCTCCAGCTCTTCCGACCTGGCTGACAAATTACCTTATGACCCGAATTTAGCCCTCAGCCGGGTGGAAGAACATGCCAGACATTTTGCCTGGCTGCTTAATGACATACTTAAAGATAGGGAAGAGGGGATAATTACCTCACTTTACGATACTGAACTCCTGGGCCATTGGTGGTTTGAAGGTCCAGAATGGCTCTACCAGGTGGTTAAGAATCTTAACTCTGAAAGTTCACAGGTAAAATTAATTAAAGCTTCTTCAGCCCTGGAAGAGATTCCACCCGTGACCATGGTGTCTCTGCCAGAAGGCTCCTGGGGAGAAGGTGGCTTCCACTGGATCTGGTTTAACGACGAGAATTCCTGGATCTGGTCCAGGATATATGAGGTGGAAGAATTGTTCTGGAACCTTGTTTCTGAACCAGAACTTTTCCAGCGGACCGACCCGAGGCTGGTAAAAATGCTGGCCCAGGAAAAGTTCTTGCTGGAAAGTTCCGACTGGCCCTTCCTCATTTCCACCATGACCGCCCGGGATTACGCTGAGGCCAGAGCCAGCCTCCATTACGAAAGGGCCATCCGGCTTTTTCAGATGATTTCCCAGGGAACCTACCTCAGCGAAGAAGATGAATATTTTCTCAAATTAGTGGAAAAAGAAGATTCTCTTTTTAAGGAGATAAGGTTGCCCGATGGAAACATTCTATAAAAAAATTCTGGTCATGATTTTAAGCGGAGGAAAAGGCGAAAGGCTTTATCCTCTGACCAGGGACCGGGCTAAACCATCTGTGCCTTTTGCCGGAAGTTACCGTATCATTGATTTCAGTCTTTCTAACTCTCTCAATTCCGGCTTCAGAAAAATTGCCCTGCTTACCCAGTATAAATCTTTATCCTTAGAAAGGCATATTCTGCGGGGCTGGAGTATTTTTCATCCGGAGAGCAATGAATACATCAGGCGAACATGGATTTTCTTTCGCCAGACCCACCGATAAAACTCAACGACCCGAACTGGCCGATTCGCACCTATAAACCTCAGTATCCGCCGACTTATGTGGGCGGGGGAGAGATAATCAACAGTATTGTTGGTGATGGCTGTTACATCCAGGGAGGCAAGGTGGTCAATTCCATTCTGTCTCCTGGGGTCACAGTAGAACCAGAGGCGGAAATAGAAGAATCCATCATCCTGGAAGGAGCCATCATCAGAAGAGGTGCCAGGGTTTTTAAAAGCATCGTTGATAAACAGGCTATTATCCCGGCTAATTTCTCGGTTGGTCTGGACCTGGAAAAAGACCGTTCCTACTTCAAAATTAGCCCTCTGGGCATAAGAACCATACCCAAAGGCTGGAGACTGGAATGATAAAAAGGTTTGGACTGCAGCCTTTAAGCTTTTCGCTGGAAAGCTCCAAAGAGATGGTGCTTCTCTCTATCATTGCTCAGAGTTTTTTCCAGCCTTTTTCTCTGGATGATAACCTGCTGGTCATCCTGACGGCCCTGACTTCCGGAAGCGGGGTCGGGTTTAACCGGGCTTTACTGTTTCTGAAAGAAGGGGAAAGACTCCAGGCCCGCATGTGGCTTGGCCCGCGTTCCCCGGAAGAAGCTCAGGCCATCTGGTCCATGCTTTCCACCCCGGGCCTCGGTTATGCCGAAATCGTGGAGCACAACCGCGAACTGGTGGAAAGGATGATGGAAACTCTCAGACCCAAGTTGAAGCTGCTGAGTTATAACCTGGATGCTCCGGAGGTTAAAATCCCGGCCCTGGCAGCTAAAAACCAGGAAATTATCCTGGTGGAAGAAGCCAGGAAAGAACCCCTGGTAGATGACAACTTCCGTGATTTTGTGGAGGTAGATTCGTTCCTCTGCCTACCGCTGGTGGCCAAAAACGAAATTATGGGTGAGATAGTGGTGGATAACGGCATAACCCATGCTCCGATTACCAACAAGGACATAGAGCTGGCCAGTCTTTGTGCTCTGCTGGCTGGTAATTACGTTTATACCACCCATCTGTACAAGAAGGTTCTGGAGATGGAGAAAATGGCCGCTCTGGGCGAGATGGCGGCTTTTATTTCCCATCAGCTAAGAAATCCCATCGTCACCATCGGTGGTTTTACCAGCCAGCTTCTCCACCGCCCCTGCGACCAGGAAAAATGTCGGAGAAACCTGGCCATCATCCTTCAGGAAACCAAACATCTGGAAGATATTATCTTTAAGATTAGCCACTTTTTAAAAATCACTATCAAAGAACTCCGGCCGATAGACGTCCGGCCAATTTTACAGTCCATCATAGAACGGCCAGACCTCAAGCTCAAAGCCGAAAACAAGAGATTAATCTTACGCCAGGCTGAAGAATTGCCTAAAATTCTGTGTGACCCTGTTTATTTTGAAGAAGCCATCGTTAACCTCCTGGATAATGCCCTTGACGTCACTCCCGAGGGAGGTTATGTTTACATCCGGGCTTTTCCTCAGAACAGAAAATGGTTAAGGTTGACCATAAAGGATTCCGGACCGGGGCTGGACGAAAAGATGCGGGAAAAAATATTTACCCCGTTTTTTTCGACCAAAGAAAACGGTACCGGCCTGGGACTGCTCTTTGTTAAAAGAGTCATGGAAATGTGCGCGGGGAAGATTGAAGTCCAGAGCAAACCTGGTCACGGGACTCTTTTTAAATTATACTTCAAAGTCTCAGAGGAAAAGGTGAAGCCATGAAAAAGATACTACTGGTGGAAGATGAAAAAGCTCTCAGCCTTCTTTATGAAGAAGAATTAGAACGGGAAGGCTATGAGGTGGTCGTGGCCTATGATGCTGAATCGGCTCTGGAACAGATCAGAAAAGAAAAATTTGATTTAATAATTACTGATATTCGCATGCCCGGCCGCGATGGCATAGAACTCATTGCCAGCATCATGGGTCTGAGGAAGGATATTCCCATAATTATCAACACTGCTTACCAGAGTTACAAGGATGATTTCATGACCTGGGCGGCTGATGCCTATCTCATCAAATCTTCTTCGCTTGATGAGCTGAAGAATAAGATAAAAGAACTACTGGAAAAATCCTCCAGCTAAATTTCAAGAACGCCGAGCCAAGAAAAGAGGATAATCATGCCTGAACTGAGAAAAGATATTCTTACCGGTCGCTGGGTAATTATCTCCACAGAAAGAAGTAAAAGGCCGGACGATTTCCGCCCGGCCCCCGGGGCCGAGCCACGACCTGAAAGTCTTTCCTTCTGTCCCTTCTGCCCGGGTAATGAAACCAAGACTCCACCTGAAATTATGGCCTTGCGCCAGCCCGGCACAAAACGGGACCAGCCCGGCTGGCAGGTCAGAGTCGTGCCTAACAAATTTCCCGCCCTGCAGCCCGGTCCACCGCCACCGAAAAAAACCAACGGAATTTTTCAGTGGATGGATGGGGTAGGGGTGCATGAAGTAATCATTGAAACACCGGAGCATCACCAGGAAATGAGCGAACTTCAGCTGGAGCATCTGGCTGAGGTTTTGAAGATCTACCGGTTTAGAATAAGAGAAATTGAAGAACAATATCATCATCAGTACGTTCAGGTTTTTAAGAACAAGGGAAAAGAAGCTGGGGCTTCACTTTCCCATCCGCACTCTCAGATTATTGCCACGCCTATCGTGCCCAAACGGATCAAAGAAGAAATTTACGGAGCCGAACGTCTCTACCGCTCCCATTTCCGGGAATGCGCCTTCTGCCGCATGCTCAGAGAAGAAATCAGCAGTGGTCAGCGGCTGGTTTATAAAAATGACCGTTTTGTGGTGCTAACACCCTTTGCTTCCAGGTTTCCTTTTGAGATGGTAGTAATTCCGCAGAAACATTCAGCTTTTTACCGGGAAATCTCTGACGAAGATTGTTTAGCTCTGGCTGAAGCTCTAAAACAATCTCTTCTCCGCTTGAAACTGCAGTTGGGAGACCCGGCCTTCAACCTGGTGCTGCACCATTCACCCAATCCCCAGGTTTCTGACAAAGCCTGGCCTGGCATAGAAAACTACTACCACTGGCATATAGAGATTATGCCCATCCTGACCAAGGTCGCTGGATTTGAGCTGGGCACCGGTTTTTACATCAACCCGGTTCCACCGGAAGTGGCGGCTGAGTATCTAAGGAACACCAGCATCAGCCAGCGCTGAGCTTCAATCTTTAACCAATTTAAGGTACAGCTCCAGGTAAGCAGCCGCAGACTTTTCCCAGGAAAAATCTGCTTTCATGGCCTGCTGTTTAAGAGCTGACCAGTAAGGTTCTTTTTCATAAAAAGACAGAGCTCGGTCCAGCGCTTTAACCAGGTCTTCCGTCTGATACCGGTCAAAACGAAAACCATGGCCAGTAAGAGTTTGCGGGTCAAACTCTGTCACACTATCTTTCAGGCCTCCCGTGCTTCGCACTACGGGTATGGTTCCGTACCTGAGGCTGTACATCTGGGTCAGACCACAGGGTTCGTAGCGAGAAGGAATGAGAAAATAATCACTTCCGGCATAAATCAGGCGGGCCAGCCGGTCATCAAAGGCAATTTTCAGGCCCAAGCGGTTCCGGTATTTTTGCTGGGCCTGTTTTAGAAGTTCTTGAATTTTCTGTTCTCCGGTGCCCAAGATTATGAGCAACAGGTCCCTCTTAAAAATTTCCTCTAGACTTTCCACCAGCAGGTCGAAGCCTTTCTGTCCGGCCAGACGAGAAACCATCCCGACCACTGGCTGGTCAGCCTCCACAGGCAGCTGATACTGGGAAAGAAGGACCTGACGACAGACCTTTTTACCAGTCCAATCCCTATCCGAGTAATTCATCGGCAGGGCCGGGTCGGTCTCCGGGTTCCATTCCCCATAGTCAATGCCGTTCATAATGCCAAACAGCCAATCTGCCCTTTTTCTTAAAACTCCATCCAGGCCGCAGCCGAATTCTGGAGTCTGAATTTCCTGGCTGTAAGTAGGACTGACGGTGCTGATGGCCGTGGCATAAAGTAAACCGGCTTTTAAAAAATTAACCTTTCCGTAGAACTCCAGGTCTTCCGGGTTGAACAAATATTCCGGTAGACCAATCCGGGAAAGAATTTCCCTGGGAAAAAGTCCCTGGTAGGCCAGGTTATGCACGGTAAAAAGCGAGGCTGTTTTCTGGAAAAAAGGGTCATTCTGATAGCTGTGTTTCAGGTAAGCGAAGATGATAGCTGTCTGCCAGTCATGGGCATGAATTAGGTCCGGCTGAAAACCCAGCCGTTTCATCACCTGCAGGGCGGCCAGGGAGAAGAAGGCAAACCTTTCGCCGTTATCCGGATAATCCCCCTGAGGTGTTCCGTAAAGATAATCCCGGTCAAAATAGAAGTCATTTTTAATCAGATAAATCTTGAAGCCCTCCGCTTGGTAAGCGAAAACAGAAAACTCTTTTTCTGGGCCCGGCCAGTCCAGGTTTATTTTTTCCAGAACCGGCTCTAGCCTCAGGTTCTTTTTCTTCACTTCCCGGTAAAAGGGTAAAAAAGCCGCCAATTCCAGTCCAGGCTGCCGGCTGAGGTATTTAGGAAGAGCTCCGGCCACATCCGCCAGCCCGCCAGTTTTAGCCAGCGGTATCATTTCCGAAGCCATAAAAGCAATTTTCAAATTCTTCTGGTTCATAAAATCACACTCCTGTCAGGCAAGATTTTTTTCTGAGAAAATAACCCGCGAAAATAATTCCGGTATATGGGAATCATAAACCCCGTGAGCGTTTAAAGCCCAGCCGATAGAGGGCTCTATCTTACGACCGTTAACTTCCAGGGCTTCAAAGCGAGAAAAGCTCATACGCCAGACATCACCGTCACGAGGCGGAAGCGGTCGTCCCTGAGCCAGAAGCGTCATACCGGACCAGGGGAAAGCCAGCTCCACCGTCCAGCCCCGGTCCACGTCTGAAGAATCGTTAAGCGTGCCCTCCACCTGCACAGCCCACTTCAGGCCAGGAAAATCCCAGTCCATAAAGGCCCAGCGTTTGCCCCGTGGGTGACGGCCGTAGCGAGAAGCATCCTGAAACCCGGCCAGTAAGTCCACCTCTCTTCCGGTCAGGTTAAACTCCGGCCGGTCAAAGAAGCTGCCCGGTTGCAGAGCGTCTTGCCAGATGTAAAAAACTTCATAGATAGTACCCAGGGCGTTAACCTGTAGCTCGTAATAACAATCAGGCCCGGCTATGAAGACTTCCACATCATTTTCCAGCCAGATAAAAGAATCTCTTTCCGTAAACTGAGCCCGCACATCAGGTTCTTCCACCCAGAAAGCCAGGTAAAAATATTGTTCATCCCAGAGGGCCGCTATTCTGGTGTCTAGGAAGGCTGGTTGCCCAGTGACCAGGTCTACAAACCTGGGCGATTGCGGTGCTTTTTTCCAGACTTCTTTATCCAGCCGGCCGTTAATTTCCAGCGGGACAGGAGTTTTCAGACAAACATATTCAGCCACCTTAACCTGGTCAAACCTGTAATTTTTGTCGTTCATAAACACTCTTCCTTTTTATGATTTTTTTATCTTACCAATAAAACTTACATCTGGCAATTAATAGGGCTTCAGTCCAGCGTTTCGTTTGACAGCAGCAAAGACCTGAGGCAGAATTTGGAAGAGAAAAATCAGGAGCAGTTAAAAAGTATCATGAAGAAATTTCCATCAGCAACTGGGACAGCAGGTGTGGTGCTAAAAAAAGGCCGGGAACAATCCGTCCTCAACCATCACCACTGGATCTTTTCTGGAGCCATCGCTTCTTATCCGGCTAATTTTCAGGATGGAGAAATTTACCCGGTTCTATCTTCTGAGGGGCAGGTCCTGGGCCACGGGTATTTCAACCGGCGTTGTTCTTTAGCTGGCCGTCTTCTGAGCTTTGGCCAGGACGAACCCTACAGCACTCTCAAAGAGAACCTGCGGCAGGCCGTGGAGTTGAGGAAAAAAGTTTATCCCCGGGCTGAAGCCGTCAGACTGGTGAACGGCGAAAGCGACCATCTTCCCGGCTTGATTGTCGACCGGTACGGACCCGGGCTGGTAATCCAGGTTTCCACTCTTGGCCTGGAAAGGTTGAAGCCGCTGATACTTGAAGAGTTAATCAGCCTGCTTCGTCCAGCCTTTATCTACGAAAAATCAACTCTTCCTTCAAGAAGAGAAGAGGGACTGCCTGATTTTGCCGGACTTCTTTACGGCCAGCTGGAAGAACCAATCTTGGTGGAAGAAAACGGATTGAAGTTTAAGGTCTTTATCAGCGAGGCCCAAAAAACCGGGTTTTTTCTGGACCAGCGGCAGATGAGAGAGCTGGTCGGACAGATGACTGAGGGCTTTAAAGTTCTGGATGGTTTTTCCTACACCGGTGGTTTTGCTCTGGCTGCTTTAAAAGGTGGAGCGCAAGAGGTTGAGCTGGTGGATTACTCCAGAAAAGCCCTGGAAGTGGCCAGAGAAAACATACTTCTTAACGGCTTTGGCGAAGAGCGCTTCCGGATAATCAATGAAGATATGTTTTCTTTCCTTGAAGCCCAGGCCTCTCTTCCTCATGACCTGGTCATACTTGACCCGCCGGCCTTTGCCAAGAAAAAAGCAGACCTGAAAAAGGCTATTAAAGCTTACCGCCGCTTAAACGCTCTGACCATGTCCCGCATGAAAGCGGGCAGTTTTCTTCTGACTTTTTCCTGCTCCTACTACGTGGAGGCGTCACTTTTTCAAAAAATTATTTTCCAGGCCGCCCTGGAAGCCAACCGCGAAGCCAGAATTATTCAACGCCACCGGATGTCCTTTGACCATCCGGTAAATGTCTTTCACCCGGAAAGTGATTACCTGAAAGGTCTGTTGCTTTATCTCAGCTGAGACCGGTTTCCGGCCGCTTGTTTTATTTTCTTGAATTGTCTCCAGCGGAAAAATTCCATATAATCAGCTGCAGGAGGAAATGTCATGGATTCCAGGGAAATAATAAAAAGGACACATCGCATTTCAGCCCTGATTGGCTATGCTGTTTTTGCCGCCCTTCTTCTTTACCTGGTTCTGGCCGAGCTGTTGAAAGCCAAACTGGCTCCTTTCCACGGACTTTATGGCCTAAAAGATATGCAGTCAATAAAGAACTACCGCTATCTTTTTTACGGGTTGTCAGCGGCCAGTGTTATTCTGGCCCGATTGCTTCAGGCCCTGCTGCTCCAGAAAAAGCCTGCGGATACGCCGCTGGACCTGCTTAACAAATTACACCGAACTTACTTGATTCTGGTCATCATGAGTGAGCTGCCGGCCATGTTCGGCCTGATTCTATTTTTGCTCTGGGGCCCGGGAAACCATCACCTGGACCAACCTCACCCAGGATTACGTGCCTGACCTTCAGCTCCATCTTTACTGGAACGCTTTTAAGAACGAACTATCCACTCTGGCCCGAGAAGCCAGAAGAGAAAACCTTTTCCGGCGCTATAGCCCCAAAAAAGACAGCTGGGGCTGGATAAAGGTCCTGTCTCTGACCACGGCTGACGGCCGAGACCTGATAAATAAAGCTTCTTTCATCAGCCCCGATGAACCTCACAACCCGGATGACGAGACTGTTTTGAGAATAGAATTGCCCGAACCGCTGGCTCCCGGACAATCAATTAGGCTTAACCTGGAATTTCAGGGAAAAGTTCCAGCCAATGGTCTGAGGACCGGAGTTTATCGGGATGGTTACTTCATCTCCCAGTGGTTTCCCAAGCCTGGAGTTTACGAAGAAGGGAAGGGCTGGAACTGTCATGAATACCACCTGAATTCAGAATTCTACGCTGATTTTGCCGATTTTCTAGTCAGAATAACCGTACCCCAGAATTTTGTCGTGGGCGCCTGTGGGGAAGAAGTGGACAGAGCTCTTGACCCTAAAAACGGAAAGGCAACTTACACTTACCGCCAGGACAACATCCACGATTTCGCCTGGACCGCTTCACCCCGCTTCTTGAAGATAGAGCGCTGGTTCAGAGGTCAGGAAGAAGTAACACCGGAAGAATACCAGAAAATGTCCGAGCTCTTGGGCCTGCCGCTTGAGGAAGTAAAACTTCCCGACGTGAAGATGATTCTCCTCATAGAAAAACAACACCAGAAGCAGGCTGACCGTCATTTTAAAGCTCTGCGAGCAGCCATTAAATACTACGGACTCTGGTATGGGCCATATCCTTACCGGACCATTACCATGGTAGACCCACCCTTCCGCACGGGCAGCGGGGGAATGGAATACCCAACCCTTTTTACCGCTGGAACTTCAGTGCTGGCACCAGCGCAGGTCCTGTCACCGGAAGGAGTAATCATTCATGAATTCGGTCATGGCTACTGGTACGGAATGGTAGCCAACAACGAGTTTGAAGAGGCCTGGCTGGATGAAGGCATAAATACCTACTCCACCGGACGGGTGGCGGCTAGAGCTTACGGTCCGGGCCAGCTTCCGCTGCGTTTTAACGGCCTGCCGCTCAACTGGTTTATTAAAATGCCAGCTACTTATGACTGGCAGACAGACCGTCTTTTTATCTCCACAATTACCCGGCTGGACCCGGTTGTTAACCCCTCCTGGAAATTTTATAACTCAGGCAGTTACAGCCTGAATGTTTACATGAGAGCTTCAACCTGTCTCAACACTCTGGAAAGGCTGCTGGGGGAAAAGACCTGGGCCAGAGTCATGAGAACCTATCAGCAGAGATACAGGTTCAAACACCCGAAAACGGAAGACTTTATCAGGGTGGTGAACGAAGTTTCCGGTAAAGACCTGACCTGGTTTTTTGACGAATTTTTCCGCAGCACCAAAGATTTTGATTACGGAATAAGCCAGGTGCAAAGCCAGCTGAAACCAGAAAAATGGTCAGGTGTGTTTGAACCGGCTCTGGCCGGTAATTTCGCCGCCCAGAAGGGGCAAACATCAAACCAAGGAAAACCTGACCAAAAAACCAAAGAAAAAATTTACCAGTCCACGGTGGTAGTCCGTCGTTATGGCGAGGCTAGGGTGAGTCCAGAAGAGAAAATAAAGTTAAAAGTCGTTTTTACTGATGGCTCAGTCGAATGGAGAGAATGGGACGGCCAGGGAAGGTGGGCCAGATTTGAGTTTGAAAAGCCCGCCCGGATAAAACAGGCCCTTCTGGACCCGGATGGTATCTGGCTGATGGATTCTAACCTGGCCAACAACAGCTACACCGAAAAAGGCCCGGTGGCCAGAATAGTTTCGGCCTCCACCAACCTGCTCTGGCTGATGCAGAATTTCTGGCTCACCTTGAGCCATTTACTCTAAGAGAAGGAGAAGAAAATGTCTGTCTATAAATGCTTCAAATCAGGAATTCAGCAGGGATTCTCCCGCTGGCGCCTGGCTTTTTATCTCTGGATGATTTTTCTGCTGGTTTCTCTCATTACTGTAGTCCCTTTGCTGTCCATAATCGGGAAAAACCTGGGACATTCCCTTCTGGGGCAGCCAGTAGCTATGCCCTTTGAACTGAGCCTGGTGGAAATTTTCCTCAATAATCAAACGCTTCTCGGGCCGTATATTTCTTTGCTACTTCTGTTTGGCTTAGTTCTGTCCTTTTTTTCTGTTTTCCTCAACGGCGGACTTTTTGGCCGCACCCTTTCTGCGGAGAAAACTAACCTGAGGGACTTTTTAGCTGATGGCACTCGTTTTTTCTGGCGCTTCTTTCTGAGCCTCCTAGCTTTTATCCCATTTTTGCTGGTCCTGCTCATTCTTTACCGGATTATGGTAAGCCCTCTGAACCTGTGGACGGAAAAAGCAGTAACCGAATGGCCGTTGATTATTGCTTCCAACCTCAGAATGGTCTTTTTCCTGCTGCTCTGGACCATTTTCCGGCTAAGCCTGGACCTGGTCAGAATTATCCTGGTTAAAGAAGACAGCCGGGTGATACCATCTCTAAGAGCTACTTTTTTATTTCTCCGCCAGCATTTTTTTGAGTTCTGGGGTTTATTCTTGTTGCTTGGTCTGGTTTATCTGCTGCTAACGCTGGGTTTCTTCTTTCTTGGAAAATTATTTTCCAGCCAGCAACTGGCAGGAATAATAATGACCATCATCCTGGGACAGGCCCAGGTTTTTTTCCGGATGCTGGCCAGGATAGTTTTTATCAGCGCGGAAAGTTGCTATTATATGGTGAAAAAACAAAACTGATTTATAAAACACATAGAGGTAAAACAGATGCTGAAGGTAAAATTTCTGGGAGCTGCCGGTCAGGTCACAGGTTCTTGCTATTACCTGCAAACTGATGGTTTGAATATCCTGGTAGACTGCGGCCTTTATCAGGAAAGAGAATTCCTCAGCCGTAATTGGGACCCGTTTCCTGTGTCACCGGAAAAAATTGATTATCTTCTTTTAACTCATGCTCATCTGGACCATAGCGGACTTATTCCCAAATTAGTCCGGGAAGGATTTAAGGGAAAAATTCTGTGCACTGCCCCTACGGCTGAAATCCTGCCCATTGTGCTCTACGATACGGCCAAACTGCAGGAAGAAGATGCCGAAATAAAGAAGAAAAGACACGAAAAAGAAGGACGCCGCGGGCCCTACCCGGAAGTTCCGCTCTACACCACGGCTGATGTGGACCGGGTTCTACCCCTGGTGGAACCGGTTGATTATGACCTGCCCATAAGCCTTGGCCCCGAGCTCAGGGTTACTTTTCACGAGGCCGGTCACATCCTCGGTTCTTCTATAATAGAAATTACAGGTCGCACCAACGGTGAAAACCGGAAAATTCTATTCAGTGGAGACCTGGGACAATGGAATAAGCCACTCGTCCGTGACCCGGAAACTTTTGCCGAAGCGGATTATGTTTTTCTGGAATCAACTTACGGCGACCGCGACCATGACCATCCGGAAGAGGTGGGGGAGAGGCTGGCAGAAAACGTTAACCGGGCTTATCAGCGCCGGGGCAACCTGGTCATTCCCACCTTTGCCATAGAAAGGGCTCAGGAATTGATGTACCACCTGAACCAGCTGGTCAGGGATAAAAAAATTCCCTCATTGCCCGTTTTCCTGGATAGCCCGATGGCCGTCAGTGTCACCAACGTCTTCAGTCATTACCTCAAGTACCTGGATGAAGAAAGCCGGCAGCTTTTTGCCTCGGGCCAGAATCCCTTTGCTTTTCCTGGCCTGCAGCTTATCCAGAGCTTTGAAGATTCAAAAAAAATTCAGTACGTAAAAGGTTCGGCCATCATCATGGCTGGCTCGGGTATGTGCACGGGTGGCCGCATCAAACAGCATCTGGTGAATAACATCGGCCGGCCAGAATCAACTATTTTATTTGTCGGTTACCAGGCTCGCGGGACTCTGGGCCGGCAGATTCTTGAGGGCCAGTCACCGGTGAGAATTTATGGTCAGATGTACGAGGTGCGGGCCACCGTTGACCAGATTCAGGGTTTTTCCGCTCACGCTGACCGAAAACAGCTTCTTTACTGGTTGAGCTTTTTCCAGCGACCGCCCCGCAAACTGTTTCTGGTCCATGGTGAAACAGAAGCCATCTCTCACCTGGCGACTGAAGTTCAGATGAAGCTGAACTGGCCAGTTTCTGTCCCTCAATACCTGGAAGAAGTTATTCTTGATTAACTCATAAATTTAGTAAGGAGATGCTTTATGCGAGACCTGTTTCCTGAGTTAAAGCCCATGGAGAGAAGAAAGTTTCTGAGCCTTGGCTTTCAGGGTGGCCTGGCTCTGGCAGCCAGTCCTCTTCTGGTCAAAGCTCTGCTGGCCGGCAACGAAGGTCAGAAACTCAACCTGGCTGATGAGGTGTTAAAAAAAGCTCTGGCCGTAGCTCTGAAGAGGGGAGGAGACTTTGCTGATGTCTACGTGGAAAACCGGATTAGCCGGACAATTGTCCTGGAAGAAGGCAAGTTTAAAAGTGCGGTTTTTGGTCTGATCAGAGGAGCAGGAGTCCGGGTTATAGACGGTGATAAAACCGGCTATGCTTACACAGATGAGTTAAGCGAAGAAAAAATCCTGAGAGCCGCGGAAGTGGCTTCGCTTATCGCCACTTCCGGCAAAAAAACAGCTCCGGTGGACCTCAAAGAAGAAAAAAGGCCCTCTTACGTTAAAGTAAAGATACCGCTTCAGGAAGTAGCTGACGCCAAAAGAATGGACATAATGAAGCGAGCGCATGAAGCAGCCTTGAGCTATGACCCCAGAATCAAGATGGCTTCAATCAACTATTACGACGAAATCAGAGACCGGATTATTGCCACCAGTGAAGGTGTGCTGTTGAGAAGCAGTTTGCCGCTCATTTTCTTCATCGTCCAGACTCTGGCCGTGGGAAACAACACTTCGCATCTCGGTCGCGAACGGCTCAGCCGGCATGCTGGCCTGGAAATGTTTGAAGAACTGCCGCCAGAGAAAGCGGCCCGGGAAGCCGCCCGCGAATCTGTGGCCATGCTGGAAGCTAAGGAAGCTCCAGCGGGTAAGATGGACGTGGTCATTCAGAACGGCTGGGGTGGCGTGCTGGTCCATGAAGCTGTTGGTCATCCGCTGGAGGCCGACAACATCGCCAAGCAGACCGGCGCCTTTGTCGGTAAGCTGGGCAAAAAGGTGGCAGCTGATATCTTTACTATGGTGGATGACGGCAGCCTGCCCAATTTCCGGGGTACCACTGACTTTGATGATGAAGGCACTCAGATGAAGAGGAACGTCCTGATTGAAAACGGCGTCCTGGTCAAGTTCATGACCGACATCCTTTCAGCCAAACAGTTGAAAATGGAGCGCACCGGTAATGGCCGGAGAGAAAGTTTCCGCTACTACCCGATTCCGCGTATGACCAACACTTTCATAGAAAGAGGCAAAGATAAAGCTGAAGACATCATCGCTTCTACCAAAAACGGTCTCTATGTCCAGAGCCTGAGTGGCGGCAGCGTGGACCCGACGACTGGAGTTTTTAACTTCACCTGCCGGGAAGCTTACCTGATAGAAAATGGCCGAAAAACCACACCGGTCAAAGGAGCCACTCTCATCGGCAGCTGCCTTGATATCATCACTAAAATAGACGCGGTGGCTGATGACCTGGATTTCGGTCCCGGGATTTGTGGCAAAGGGCAGTCAGCAGAAGTAACGGCCGGCCAGCCGACCGTCCGCATTCGCGGCATCACGGTTGGTGGAACCAGAGCGCGAGGATAACAGGAGGAAAAAATGGATTTAAAAAACATTGCTGAACAGGTAATCAAAGAGGCCCGAAAAAAAGGAGCGGACCAGGCAGAAGTTTACCTGGTCAACAGCCGGCAGCTGAGTCTGGAAGTCCGGAA